>Ga0114979_10000682_pt1 | contig 22289 bp, 24 predicted proteins | sample S_140625_EF_Meta_FD_87315 | JGI IMG/M metagenome (GOLD analysis project Ga0114979, IMG submission 87315) | Freshwater microbial communities from Lake Simoncouche, Canada to study carbon cycling - S_140625_EF_MetaG | ecosystem: Environmental > Aquatic > Freshwater > Lake | place: Lake...
CTTTCTATAATAGTTCCTTGTGACATTATTATATTATTAATTAAATATTAATAATATGTATTTAATTCATTTTATTCTATTTTATTCTATTTTATTCTATTTTATTCTATTTTATTCTATTTTATTCTATTTTATTCATTTATTCATTTTATTCATTTTATTCATTTATTTATTTATTTAAATTTAATATATAAAATTTAAAAGTAAATATATATTAATTCTCAAATATACGATGAATATAATATGTAATCTATATAGTAAATTAGGTGTGCTACTTTGTAAAGTTAAGTATATAATTTATTTTAATATATTTTTAAGTATATTATTTATAAATTATGTATATTATAAGCTTTGGAATGTTTTGAATAACAAACTAACATCGCTATTAAATTTCAGTATTAAATTAAATGGATGTGTTATAATTAAGTTGATACAGTGGATCAACACTAATTTAGAAATATTCTTAATTAATTCCAAAAATAATGAATTTTTAAGTCAGTTATTTTTACAATATTATGAGAATTGTCCTGTTCATGATTTAAAATATACTAAAGGTTTATTTTTAAAGGAGTTTGGTGTTGCTTTTGATACTTATTTTGAACTGGATAATACATTTATTATCAAATCTGGCTCAATTGCGCAAGTTTATAAAGGTTATATGAAAAACAATAATACAAGTGTTGCTATTAAAGTTGTTCATCCTGAAATAGAGTATCAATTATTATGCCCTGTTGCCTTTGTAAACTTGTACACATACTTAGTAACAAACTTTAAATGCTTAAAAAAATATGATATTATTATAGATTTGGATGCATTTTTTTGTAATTTAGAAAAACAAATATGTATGGAAAATGAGTTTGCTAATAATGAATATTTTTATAATACTTATTGTAATAATGTTGTTATTATTCCAAAACCTTTAATGAAAAGCAAAAACTTCTTAATAATGGAATTTGTTGATGGGCAACAAATTGAAGATTTGGATATTAGCGATTATAAAAAACAACTTCTTATTTCATTTATTGCTATATTTATTAAAGATACTTTTATAAATGGTAAATATGTTCATTGTGATTTACATCAAGGAAATTGGAAAATTTATAAACAATTAGATAGTGCTAATGAAGGTGAAGGTAATTACAATTATAAAATTATTATTTATGATTTTGGCTATGTAATAGAAAATAAAAGAAACGACGCTTTAAAAAATTTAACTTATTATTTAGATACGAATGATGTTTATCAATTGGGAAATTTAATATTTAATAACGTTACTAATATAGACATAAGTTATTGTAATAAAGATGATTTTATAGAACGAATTGTAAAACATGGCAATAATAGTTATCCATATTCAGATAGTATGATAATTTCATTGTTAACTTTTTGCTATATTAATGGATATAAATTAGAAAATAATATATTAGATTATTTTATTTCTGGAATATTGCTTAATAGGCATTTTAAGAAATATTTATTTTTAAATTATGAAAAAACAGGTTTTGACCAAGCTGTATTTCATAAATATATTTATAATACAAATATGTTTTATATAAGTATATGCGAAAAATACGATGTCTTTCACAATGTTAAAAATTATTTATATGATACATATATCAATAAATCTGTTTTTTCAAAAGAAATAACATATACAAATAATTATTTTGATACTTTGAAATCAATTGATTTTGATGTTTCTCTAAATCATAACTCAATAATGCTTATTGACATTTAGAGCAAATACTATATAATACAATTGTGGGTTGTTTATTTAAATCTAATAACATAATATTATTATTAGACTTCCATGTTATCCATCCTGTATTATTACAATAATTACAAGCTACATATTTATGGGTTTTTATAGTGTTGCTTGTTTCTTCGCATATATATTTAGCAAATAGATTTTTTTGCGAACATTTTTCAACTTTATGCATTTTTTTGAATTTATATATATTTACTAATTTAAGTAAATTATTATACAACATATGGATTTTTGTACTATAGGGATAGATTAGGCTTATTTCAATTTTATTATTTTATTATTTTATTATTTTATTATTTTATTATTCTATAATAAAATTGACTTTTCTTAATAGTTTTTATCTTATTATATAGGTTGTTAAAATGTCAATTAATGAAATAAGTTTGGATTTATTTTTAAATGAAATTGATAAAGCAATTTCAAGCGGAAATATTATATATATTAGAAAGGCTATTAACCTATATGAAACTATTATAGATAAATCTTATATATTATGGGCAAATAATATTGCTTTACAAATAATAGAAGAAAAATTTGAAGATATATTGATTTAGAAGTTATTTTAATATATAAATATATATATATATATATATATATATATATATTTAATGGCGGAGCCGACTCCAGAAGCTGCATATACAGCTGCGATTAATGCATTCAATACTGATAAGACTTTTGAAAAATTAAGTGACAAGTGTACTAAAGGTATAAACAAATTTACCGCGAATATAGATAAGGCAATTAGCAATAATAAAAAAGAGGATCTTGTGGCTGAAATAAATAAATTTCAATATTTTTTTGACCCATTAATTGCTGATATTACAAGCGTAATAGATACACCCCCACCAGATAAACCAAAAATTGCGGATCTTTATAAAACACTTAAGGAAGGCGCAGATAGTTTAGCTAAACAATTAGCATTAGAGGATCCACAAAAAGCTGCCTTAAAAATTGAAGAGTCTGATAATGTCATCATTAATTCTGGAATAGAATATCTTAAGCTTAAAGCTATGGAGTTTACTCCTAAAACAGACGATAAGTCGCCTACAGGTGATGCAGCAGGTCCTGCAGCAGTTTCGGGCACAGACCTAGCTAAATATAAGGAATTACTAAAAACCTTAACGGGAGAGGATAAAATTCTGACTACTCTGGCAACTGCTGTTGCCACATCTATAGAAACGTTAGGGAAAGGCAAATCAGAAACAAAAGGTGGTACACAAAGAGTAGGAACAAAAAAAAGAAAACGTAGAAAAAGAAGAGGAAAAGGTACTGGTAAAAATAAGCCACTAAGTGAAGTAAATGTTGTTTTATAAGTATATTAGTATATTAGTATGTGTCTATAAAAAAATTGTAATTATTAAAAAATGTTTCAATTAATTGTTCTTCTATTTGAGAGAAATTAAAAAAGTTAATTATTAATTTCTCTCGACTTGCCCTATTCATATTTAATAAGCTTGGAAATTCTTTTAGTTTAGTAATATTTGGTATAAATTGAAAAGCATAGCGTTCTAAATAGCGCATTCTATAGTTGGTTGTTGAAAATATAAATAATGCTATTTTAGTAGAGAGAAATGCTTGTATTTCTTTTAATTCGTTAAGAGAATAGTCTTTAGTGGTTAAAATGTAATTATCGCGTGCACATATTCCATATGTACCTGAGCTATCTAAATATGGAAATCCATACATTTTATGTGCTAATATTAATTTAGGCTGGTTTGCATAATGTTGTATGCTATTTGAATAGTTAATAATTAATAATGGGGTTTTTTTATACAGCTTTGTGGTGTGAATATTGATATTAGCAATAAGTGTATTATTAGCATTTGTATTTGCAAAAACCGAGTTTTTTGGGGGGCTATTTGACTTATAAACTTTTAGATATCCTATTTTATCTACATAAAGTAATAATTTGTTAATAATATTTATTCCATTAGTTGGTATAGGATAGTTGGGTCTCAAAGCATAATCAACATAGCAGTTATTAAGTTTATCATAAATAGCTAAGTTGACTTGCTTAGCTTCCTTTGTTTCTTCTTCTTCTTTTTGGTGTCCATAAAAGAAACAAGTGGGTGTTTGTGCTTTATATGAAAATGCTTTTTGTGTTTCATTTGTTGACAAGCAGTGTAATTTTTCTATGATAAAATTGCTATGTAATAGCGCGCAATATAGTCCTGCTTTATCTGGTTTTAACCATAATGAAGGAATAATTAGCGCCAAGTGTCCGCCATGGTTTAATAGTAATAAACTCTTTTTAACAAAATCTACATAAATTTGCTTGCCATCATTATTTTTTTTGAGAGATTTGTTTGTAGGTGTTTTTAGTGCTCCGTTTATATTATATGGTGGATTGCCTATAATAAAGTCAAAACGTGTTAAATCTTTGTTTAATGAAAGAAAATCGTTACTTATAACGTTTGCGTCTGGAATGAATAGGTCTCTCAATTTTTCAATATGTGGCGGATAAATTTCGCACATAGTGATCATATTTTTTATAATATGAGTCCTTCGTGTTTCCAAATTAGGAAATGCGAGCGCCAAATGAGTTAACAATCTATTATAAAGATTTAATGAAAATGCCCCATTTCCTGCCCCAACATCCAGCCATTTTAGGTGCGGATTTTCATAATGGTGCTTAGGTATTAAATCTAAAATCTTGTCGACTAATGGGTCGGGAGTATAAACTATACCATAATTGTTTTTGGCGTCAGTTGTTGTTGTTGTTGTTGCTATTGTTGTCATAAAAAAAGTTATTATTATGTGTAATTATTCTAATTATTATATTAAAACATATTAGAAACATAATAGCAAAATTTAATGATTGTTAGTGTCACTGCGTTTAGTGTCACTGCGTTTAGTGTCACTGCGTTTAGTGTCACTGCGTTTAGTCCATTGTTTGAAGAAAGCTAATAATAAATCTCTCATTTTTAATTATTGAATTGATTAAAGGTTTATAAAATTCTCTGAATGCTACTTGGGATCTATCTTCTTTTAATTTTGATAATGGATACCACTGGATTTGCTTTTTTTCAAATAGTCCATTGTCTTCAATGTCGATTTTGTCCTTTAAATGTAGCTCTGCAAATTTATTTACATTTGAAAAATAATAGGGTAATTTTTTATCATAATTTGTTTTGAAAATATAGCTGGTATATTTATCATAACTGATTGAAATAATCATATTGCTTGTAACTAAAGCTTCAAATTCGTTTTCATCGCCTAAAAATCCGTTTAATTCTTCTGTTCCTTCTCTAATTGCTGTTTTAAATGGTCTTTCGCCTCTATGTGCACTTCCGCCAAAGTCGCCCCATAAGTTATTTTTTCTCTCTTGTCCTAATAATAGGAATAATGCTCCTTTATATAGTGTTACTGGTAATACACCTGCTCCCATTATTATAAATTGATTTTTTGTTAGTAAGAAAAAGAAATTTTTAAAATCAATTTTTAGTTTTAGTTTTAGTTTTAGTTTTAGTTTTAGTTTTAGTTTTAGTTTTAGTTTTAGTTTTAGTTTTTAAGGAAAAAAAAAGTTTTTGTTGTGTTTTGTTTTGCTTGGTTAAGACTAAGACTTGACATAGCTTAATGCTTAACAATCCGACGACTCAACCTGATCACACTTGGCCACCTTGTTCGCATATTTCTGTGTCGGTTTCTTTTCATAGAACACAAACGGATTGAGCACGTGAGTTTTGAATTCACTTTTGACCTCATGTGTCTTGAGAACCTCATAGTTCGGGTTAGGAACACGGCTATGAGCATTCTTGTTAACAAGAAGAGGCCAAAACTTAGCGCCGGTGTATACAAGACGGCTTTTTGTGTTAGGATCTAAAATGTCTTCACGCAGTGCCTTCGATGCGTCATTGTCAAACCATTCATCGAAGTGAAGAAATGCTTCACGGCGATTTTTAACAGTGTTCTTAACAAAGTCAACCCTCATCACCTTGCCGATGTTGTGGTCTTGAAACATCTTGATGATGTAGTGCTCGCTCGTCTCCGCATCAATAATAGGAATGTAAAGGGAAAGAACGGACATTGCGCTTTGAGTTGCTTGGTATTTGATTGTGGAGACCTTATAATTTTAATGGAAAAATGAAATCAATTTTTTTTACATATAGCAAAATTTTAAATAAAAATTGATTAATTTTATTATTAAGGTTAATAATAAAGTTAATAATAGCTATGACTAAGCGTAATAGTAATGATTTTAAGAATGTATTTGAGCCTATTTTAGCGAATAAATATGTATTATATGATACATTTGCTAATCATAATAATGGCGATAAGATTGTAATAATGGATAATCATATATGTTTTAATTCGACAATTAATAGTCAAAGCATTGAGGTGCTAATAAAGTTTATTAATAACATTATCAATAATAAGCATTTATTTCCTTGCTTTAAAATTTATTTGCACATTAACAGCAAAGGTGGCTGCTTTAGTGAGTTAGTAAATTTTATTAAGTTTAAAAAAGAATGTGTTCATGAAATCATTTCTATTATTGATAAAGATTGTTATGATAGTGGATTTGTGTTAGCCTCGCTATGTAATTATAGGATTATTAATAAAAATGCTAAAGTGTATTACTCCAAATTTGTTATTAGTGAAAAGGGAGATTATTATTGGAATTATTTTGCGCAATGTAATAATGACAAGGTCGACGAGTTAAAAAAATTATTTTACGATATTATGTGTAATCTTGTAGACTCTAATCTAACGCGTGAAAAATTGGATGGTTATTTTCTAAAAAATGATTTACAGGTTTGGGATTGTAAAAAATATAAGAAATTAGGTTTAGCTGATGAGATTGTGTAAGAGAGAAAATTTGAAGTAAGGACATTAAATATTTCTTTTTTCTTCTTTTTCTTCTTTTTTTATATTAAAAAAATTGATAATAAAATGCTATTGAATTAGCATGACAATCTTGCTAATGACTGCAAATATTGAGGACTATTTAAATGCTAAGAATGCGGTTGGTCCTAATGATCTTAACAATATTGATCTCTCAACATTAGACATTAAAAAGTGTAAAATTATTTTTGAAAAGTTATTAGCTTGGTTGGCTGCTAATCCTGACTATTTAACTATGGCAAATAGTCAGGAATTGTATAAGCAATTTGAACGAGTGTTTAATAAAGAAACTCGATTATCTAAAATAGTAAATATAAAAAAATCTATTTTGCTAAACGTGTTTAATAATCTTGTGGATGTTTCGGATTTTGAACCTTCTTTAAGAGCACATTTTGATTTATTAAAACTGCTGTTGCGAAAAAAACCTATGCGCAATATTTCGGGTATTACAAGTATTACACTGCTTACTGCGCCTTTTCCTGATGGACAAAAATTCAGTTGTAAGCATAATTGCTATTATTGTCCTAACGAACCCGCACACGAAGGCAATAATTGGCAAGCACAACCGCGAAGCTATTTATATTATGAACCGGCTGTATTACGAGCAAATCAGCAAAAATTCAAGGCAATTGGCCAAATGCTCAGCAGGCTCGACACATATTTTAATAATGGTCACGTAATTGATAAGTTAGAAATTATTATTGAAGGTGGAACATATACTGAATATCCTATTGGTTATTTGGAGCGGTTTCATCGTGACATATTTTATGTGGCAAATATTTATTTTGACTTGCGCAAGCTATATATAAATTATGATACTTGCGTAAATGATAAACTTGATTTAGCTCTTCTTAAAAATATTCGTTGTCCGCTGTCTGTAGAAGAAGAAATTAAAATAAATAAGACTGCGCGAGTTCATATTATTGGCATATGTATTGAAACGCGACCTGACGCATTAGACGATGAATGGTTATGGCGATTTAGGCGTTGGGGTGTTACACGTATTCAGTTAGGAGCACAGCACGTTGATAATGCTATTTTAAAAAAGATTAATCGTGGTCATAGTGTTGAGCAGTTGCTAGATGCCTTACGTTATTTGAAAGATAATTGTTTCAAAGTGGACATTCATATTATGCCTGATTTACCTGGTGCAAATGTGGAAATCGATAAGGCTATGTTTGATTATGTGTATAGTGTTGTGTGTCCCGACCAAATGAAGATTTATCCGTGTCAAACTGTTCCGTGGACGGTTATTCAAAAATGGTATAATGAGGGGACCTATATTCCGTATTTTGACAAAGACCCTAAACTGCTTATTGATGTTGTGCGTTATGCTATGGAAACTTGTCCTAACTGGATTAGGCTTCCGCGCGTTATTCGTGATATTCCGTGTGGAGTATATGTTGAAGGCGGAAATAATATAGGTAATATGCGTCAAATTATTGATAATATGTTAGAAGGCGACGGAGTATGTTCTAAAGATATACGGGCGCGCGAAATTGGTCGTAATGCGTCTTATTATAATAAGGCAGGGGCTTACAATTGTTATAAATATAGGGGAAATTGTGGTGACGATTATTTTATTGCGTATGAAAGCGTGGATCAAAAAGCGCTATTTGGTTTTATTAGATTGCGCTGCGTTGAGCAAAAAAATAATATGATAATTTTTGACATTCTTAGAAATCGTGGGCTTATTCGCGAGTTGCACGTATATGGCGATACTGTAGCTGTTAATAGTATTGCGAAAAATGGCTGCCAACATAGCGGTATTGGGTCGGGACTGCTTAATTATGCTGAAATAGTAGCTATGGAAAACGGGCTTTGCGGGATTGTGGTAATTAGCGGCGAAGGCGTTAAGACATATTATGAAAAAAAAGGATATAAAGAGGTTGATACATTTATGGTTAAAGATTTTTGGTTTTGGCAAGTTATGTTTTATTATTTAATAGCAAAAATAAGGTATTATTGCGGTTTGTGTTTTTAATTTAATATTTTATATTACCATTTTGGTGTTGTTGCTTGTCTTGGTGTTGGGGGGGGCGGGTTAGGATGTCCAGTTGTTGCGTCTTGGTCTAGGTCTTGGTCTTGGTCTTGGTGGCGGTGCATTAGGATGTCTAGTTGCTGTGTCATTTTTTTTATATCATCTTCATCTAATAACATAATAGCCATTGCTGAATAATTATGTAGGTCAATTAGTGTATCTCTTAGCGTTTCGCTATCTACAAGAGCAATCGAGCTATTTGTGATTGATTGTGCGCGTAAAATCTTGTCACCCATACGAACTAATACACCAATTACTCCATAACTAGCAAATGCATCTCCATAATCACTATTTTTTCTCTTAAATAATTCTAGGCCTTCGCTTTGAACTTTTGCCATTTGCTCTACTCGATTGGCTGTATTAGTGGTCATATTAAATATTATTTATGGTTTTAAATCATAAATAATATTTATATCAATTTTATAAATTTATTTCTTGCTACGTTTCACTTGCTACGTTTTACTTGCTACGTTTCACTTGCTACGTTTCACTTGCTACGTTTCACTTGCTATGTTTCACTTGCTACGTTTCACTTGCTACGTTTTACTTGCTACGTTTCACTTGCCACTGCACGATTTGCAATATTTATTTCCTTGAATAAATAGTGGTAAGAAATTTCTATTACCAATTGATCCCAAACGTAATACAGGTTGTCCTTGAAATTGTGCTCCTAAACGGTTCTGAATATAAGTTGATTGATTAACTATTACATCGTTTTGTGTTTGTAGGTTCATTTTCATAAGCGGCATACTATGTTTTTAGATATACATTAGAATATTTTTTTATAGTTTATATTTTTATAGTTTATAGTTTATATTTTAGCAATTAGCAGTGCAATTATTATTTTGAGTAATTAGCGAATAATATTTAGTTTTATTGCCTTGTAAAGGGTTAGGTTGACTATTTTGGCTATTTTGTGTTTTTAATGTGGTCGATTTCTTTTTTGCTAAATATCTGTCATATGAATTATGTTTAATATCAACTCCATAATTTGAGCCTATTTTTTTCTGTGATCGATCGCTTGCATTATGCCAAGCTTTAGTATTTGACTTGTTAATATCTTGTGCTACACTTAAAGAACTTAATACTTGTGTATAATTAGAACTCGACGTATGTAATTGGTCTTGTATTTCTTTTTGTATTTGAATTGCGTTATGAGAGGTTACATCATTAATTGGGCTGGTTAATGGTTTTTTATATTGGAAAGCTAAATTATTGGTGCTTGAAAATTGCGTGTTACAATTGGAGACATTTGAAAAGGGGTGTATTAAAAAAGCTGCTTTTGATGTTAAATATAAATTGTTTGGTTTGTTTGGTTTTGATGAGTTATTAATAAGAGTATCGCTTAGGTCGCAAGTTAGTATGTGATTGCTATATACAAATGAATTGTTTGAAATATCGTACTTTAATTTACTAAAACTATAATTATATTTAGTGTTGAAATTATATTTAGTGTCAGGAATAGGCATATTATTATAAAACTATATTTTTATTTTTTTCTTTACTTTGTATTTACTTTGTATTTACTTTGTATTTACTTTGTATTTACTTTGTATTTACTTTGTATTTACTTTGTATTTACTTTATAATTAAAAAATTGAATAAATTTTAGTAATAGTTTGTAACTATTAAAGTGAATTAAGTATGGAGACGTTGAGAGAAATAATACCAAGCACGAATAGTATATATACTTGTAGTTATTGTAATAAAAATTATGTCCGCAAAAGCGCGTATAATAATCACTTAATAAAATGTAAATATGCGACTAAGCAATATAAATCTAAGCAATATAAATCTGATGCTCTACCTTTAGAAACAGAAACATTAACATTAGAAAGTTTGTCACGTGATGTAAATATACATAATTTATTTACTATGGTAATAATGTTACATAATAAATATGATAAACTCGAGTTAGAATATAATGAATTGAAAAAATATGTAACTGTTGTTAAAAATAAGATAAATATATTAGATTATTTAAACGAAAATTTTAAGCTTGACTATTTGAAAAGCGACTCTAATATTGGAAATTTTATGGCTAATTTAGTATTACAGCAAGACCATTTACAGAAAATTTTCAAGCACGATTATGTTGACGGAATTTTTAATATTATTTGCGAATATATTGAGACATTAAATGTTAAGGGTAAATTGTTACCTATTAAATGTTTTAATACTAAAGAAAATGTGTTATATATATTTGATGGAGTGCAATGGATAATTATGGATGATACTTATTTGCGTGCATTTATAAAATCTTTTGACAAGAAAATATTAACGTTGTTTGTAGAATGGAAAGTGAGCGCTGAAAAGTCCATTGATGCGGAGATTTTTGGAGAGATTTATATTCAAAATATGAAGAAAGTTATTGCTGGTAATTACGAAAAGAAAAACCCGGCTTTAATGATCAAAAGCCGCCTTTATAAGCATTTGAAAAACGATTTAAAGAGCATAGCTCAATATGATTTTATTTAATTCGTTCTTTAAGTATAAAAATTATATATATATTTATAAATGATTTAAAGAGTCTATATTATTTATATGCTTTTGTCTCTCAAATATATTTTTTATACTTGAAAAAAAATTGATATGTTAAGCAAGTAATAAGTAATAACTTATACCTAACGCAATATGTCTTATAAACTTTTGCTCGAAGTGTTACCTGGTGACGTTGTAGCTCTGATTTATGAGTTTATGAAAGTAAATGCTGCAAATGTTATAGTTGCTTATTTTGCTAATGCTAAAAGGCGTCATAATGTATTTGTATATTTATCCCATTATAGTATTGAATATATTTCTGAGCAATCAATATATTCAATAAATTCACTATATAATGCGAATTTTACAGTGTGGTCTAATGCTAAGGACAAGGTGATTGAAGATTTGTATAAGCATTTAGTGTTTATGTATGGTGCGCATTATAGGCGAACCAATTATTTAAGACATCACTGGGCTAATGTGTTGGGCAATATTTCGCAGATTTTAATGTATTATTATAATCGATTGGCGTTTAGTGACAGTTTGAAAAAGAAGAATAGCAATTATGTTTATTTAAAAGCGTGTATTCAGCTATGGTTTAAGTTATGTCAAAAATACAATTTATATTTAGTATTGTGCTATTTAAAGAGCGCTAAAAGAGTTAATCGTAATACTAAGGCAATCAAATTGAGAACTATTAAAAACTTTGCTGAGTTTAGACTTGCGCCACTAGTTACTTATTCTAAGATGCCTGAAAGTATATATAATGAATGTGGTTTAATGCGTCATCATAAACTATTGCGACTTAATGCTTTTGAGCGGCAAATTTATTAGTTCTGTTATTAGTAATAATCTTTTTTTCTGTTACTCTTATAAGTCATTACTCTTATAAGTTTAATGCCTTATTAATAATTTAGTTCTCTTATATACAAGATGTCAATTTATGAAGAAAAATATTTACCTATTACTATTATTTTAAATTGTATTTTAGTAAATGAAAATGTAAGACCTGCTATGTTAGTTCAGCCAGCAGATTATAAAGAACTTATCCATAGCGATCCAAGAACTAACTCTATTATAGAAGGAATTAAAACATATTTTCCGAATTTTATTTTGACCACCGATTATGAAACATATCAAGGTGTAATCATTTCTAAAATAGACTATGACTATAATGGTAACAAAAATATTTCATTAAAAGAAATGGGTAAAATATTAGGATATCCTTGTTATGAAGATTTTACCACTATTGATAATGATAAAATTAGTTATACTATAGAGATTTATGCTAAAAACAATCAAAACAATCAAATACAAATACTTGCTAATAAATGTAAAGATATAACAAAGTTAGAAGAATTCAACAGTTTAGCAAATAAAGCGAAAAACGCATTTGCTAAAAAAGAATATAGCGAACTATTAAATGGATTTGAAATAAAAGACGTTTATGTGGAAAGTTTTCAAAATATACCTACGCAAATAATAATAAATAAATTGTTAAGTAATGATAAATTAGAGCAAACAGAACTGGATAAAGTTCAAAATATTTTATTCAATTTTGGATTTAGTAATGAATTATTATTCTATTTTATGATCTATTTTCAATATAATAATCCAATTCATAAAGGTATTTTATTAGAGTTATTATTGAAAGAAAAGCACGACATATTATTACCGTTTTATCCATTACAAAATTATCCCATACAATCAAAAAAAGTATGTGAAATTATAGAACAATGGGAAAAAGGGCTATTAATTATATTAGAGAAAACAGCAATAATATAGAGTATTTGATGAAAAAAAATTGAATACAAAGTTTTTTTTTGTTATTAGCATTATAAGAACATACAAAAAGGACTTAAAGCCTAATCGAAGAACTAATTATGGTGGCCGCTAACGCTAGATGCGAAGCTATTACGTTGAAAGGTCGCAGATGTCAAAAAGCGTTTAGTTTTGTGTGTAATAAAACGATGTGTTGCTATATTCATGCTTACCCATATTCTTCATATGCTTTAACTATTCAAAAAGCATATAAAGGCTATCGTGGGCGCAAATGCGTCAAGTTGCTTGCTAAATTGCCTTGTGATATTCAGCAAAAGATCTTATTTTATGTAAGACAACCTTATTATAATGCTAGGAAAAATAAGTGCATAAAAGCAATACTCTGTAGAAAATTTGCTTCGATTTTTGGAACACCCAAAAGTATATGGTCCGGATTTGTTGTGACTAATGTAAATTCGTTTTTAGGCGATTATAAATCGCGCGTTTTAACAATGAATAAAACGCAATTTAATGACCACGTTTTGTTGATTTCGCATTTATACAAATTATATATAAAATATATCATTATAACTGACCCTTGTTATGACAATATGTTATATCATATTACTAATATTGTAAATAACCATATACAAGAATGTCTATATTATTATCATCGTGTAGGGGGACCTTATTTGTACTCTGATGCTGAAATGGCGTTGCTTCATAATAATATGACTAAGTTACAAAATAGCATTAGTGTTTATAAATTTGAATATAAAGAGAATATAAGAATATATAAAGAGTTGCGTTATGGTAGTTTCGTTTGATAGTTTGATTTTATAAATGATAAATGAATAAAATTGAAATTCTTTTTTTATGTTTATTATTTATAATTATAAAGTTAATACATTTTAAAATGAGCATGAGCAAGACTAAAGGCAATGAAGTTGCGACTTGCGGAGTATGCTGTGAAAAATACAATAAATCAACTCATAATAGGGTTGTTTGTGAATTTGCCGGATGTGCTTATGAATCGTGCAAAGTTTGCGTAAGAAAATATTTGCTTGGAACAACAAATGACCCGCATTGTATGAATTGTAAAAATCAGTGGACAAGTAAGTTTATGGTTGAGAGTTTAAATAGAAGTTATATTGATAGTGATTATAAAAAGCATCGCAAAAATTTGCTTGTTGATAGAGAGATTAGCAGAACACCTGAATTAATGGTTTTAGTTGAAAGGACAAAACTTGTAGAAGAAGAAACAAAGGAGCTTAATTTAATGATGAAAGAATTTGAGGACTTGCGAAAAATGGTTAATACTATGCGTATTAAAATTGGCGAAAAAAATATGCGTATTTTTCGTATTCGAAATGGCGAGCACGCCGAAAAAGATGAGCGCAAGAAATTTATTATGCCTTGTCCTGGTGATGATTGTAAAGGTTATTTGTCGAGTCATTATAAATGTGAGTTATGTAAATTATATGTATGTCCCGATTGTTTTGAAATCATTGGATATAACAAAGAAGATGCGCTCCATGTATGTAAAGAAGACAATTTGAAGAGCGCCGAAATGATTAAGAAGGAAACAAAAGGCTGCCCTAAATGTGGTGTGCGAATTTTTAAGATTTCTGGTTGCGATCAAATGTGGTGTACTGAATGTAAAGTAGCGTTTAGTTGGAATAGTGGCAAAATTGTTATTGATGGGGCTATTCATAATCCTCATTTTTATCAGTATATGCAAAATAATAACGCTGGTCTAGCGCCAAGAAATCCTGGCGATGTATTATGTGGTGGGTTATTATCTATACATAATTTAAAATTTATTCAGGCGCATTTAACTAAAGCCTCATCTGTTGTTAGTTCTGCTGGCAATAGTAATGAATTTGCTGGACTTTTGATTTCAAATGATGTTATTAAAAATTTTATTCAAAATTTGAAGACTAAACCGACACGAAAATATGTTGATTTTTATCTTGATGATGCGCTAACTAATGTGGTTTTGATGGATGAGTTGAAATATATACTTTCGCAAAATTCTATTTTTGCGATTTTAAATAATATATTGTCTAATCTTCACCGTGTTATTAATCACATTACAAATGTTGATTTAGAGAATTGTAGGCGATTGGTTCGACAATTTTTGAACCACGATGAAATAACTGTTCAATATATTTTAAATCGCAAGTCAAAAGAGGATTTGGCTAATGCTATTTACAAGAACGACAATGAGCGAAAAAAAAATGTTGAAAAGTTAAATGTATATGAGCTATTAAGTGTTGTGGGTATTGAACGATTTAATGAATTAAATGAATATTTTAAATTTAAGTCGGGCTTGAGCGTTAATCTAATTGTGACTTTTATATATGAAATTGTAAAATTTGCAAATGAATATAATCAGCTTATTGAGTATTGTAATAATCAGCTTATTACTATTAGTTATACCTTAGGGATGTCTGTAAGTACTATTATTTATGACGATTATAGTTATAATAGCAAAAGTAATAAATTTACTTTAAATGAGTATAATAAAATCAAAGTTGTTCTTGCTCCTGCTCCTGTTCCTGTTCCTGAAAAAAAAGAGACTAATGAAGAAGCCTCGTGTAGCTATATAAATAATTTATAATTTGTTGTCTTGTGTTGTGTTGTGTTGTGTTGTTTATTGTAATTTTATTTTTTGTTTTATAATGTCTAATGTTGCTTTATCTAAATTTACGTTAACATATGAACCGCCTCGAACATTAGCAATTCCATATATTTTCATTAAGTTTATTGTAACTATGTCTTCTTCATAATCATAACAGTCTTCTATAAATCTTAGTACTTTTAATGGTTTATATTTTTGTGTCCATGCCGCCTTATTATTATTTAAATATGATTTTAATGTAAAATAACTATTAGTTGTTGTTCCAACAAAATATTTTTCTTCTTCTAATGTGAGAATATATATATTAATTTTTTTATTAACATCTTTAGTAATCTCTTTTTTAACAACATCATCTTTAACAACATCTTTAGCAACATCATTTTTAACAACATCATTTTTAACAACATCATTTTTTATCTCTTTAGTTTCAGTAACATTTACATATTTTTCTAAGAAATCGTCCAATGTTATTATTTCTATTGTTCCGATTTTTTTGGCATTTTCGACTTTTGTTGAACTGCTTAAGCTGTCACCTATTATTAAAATGTTTGTGGTTTTTTTAACGGTTGTTTCAATGATTGGTCCAAATTTAGCAAGTAATTTTTCTAATTCTTTTTTTGTATATTTTGATGTTTTATCAAAGTCTGAAAATACTATTATTTTATTTTTTAAAACGTGATCTTGTGTTTCTATTACTTGTGTTGGTTCTGTTGCTTGTATTGCTTGTGGTGCTTGTATTGGTTCTGTTGCTTGTGTTGCTTGTATTTGATAGTCTGGTTTAATTAATGTTATAAATTCAACAAATTCGGGTATTGCTTTTATAAATTGAGTTGCTGTTTTTTCTCCAACACCTTCAATTGCGCTAAGTTTGCTTATTTTTTCTTCTATAGATGCTTTATCCGTTAAAATAGTAGGTTCTGCTTTTAAGATTTGATTTATTGTTCGTTCAGCAACTCCACGTCCAAATATATTAGATGCTGCTGCAATTTTCGCTATACTTGCTTCTGCTAGTTGTTTTTGGATAGATGTTTTGATTTTTGTTGCCATCTTTTTTTGGAATCCTTCAACTTTCATTAGGTCTTCTGTGGATAGATTTATTATTTTAATGATTGTATCTGCGCCGCTATTTATGATTTTTTCAATATTTTTCTCACCTAATCCTTCAATTTCCAAGTCTTTAAAGAATTTTGTTATTGATTTTATAGCAACTCGCGGATCGGATTTTATATTTTTAAGCATAATATCTACGTTTGTAGAATTCCATATATAATCGTATTCTGTTGTGCTGGGCATTATAGGTTTTTGTGCTGGGACTATTACTGATGTAATTTTAGGTATTACATCTCCGCTTCTTGTTAGACTTACTAATGCACCTAATCCAATATTATTGTCTACTATAAATCGGGCGTTAATACCTGTTGCGTATGTAATTGTTACACCGCCAATTGTTACGGGTTCAAATTGTACGCGTGGTTTTAATAGTCCATCTTTTGATACTGCCCATAATACATCTAATACTTTGGCTTCTATTACTTGGTCTGTTAATACCATTTTAAAAGCAAAAGCGTGTTCGGGATTCTTGCTTTTACGGTCGTGTAAGTTATTGTCTATACAAATTATGCCATCTATAGAATATTCATAAGTGGTTCTAAATTCGATTAATTTTTTAGATAAATATTCATTTGATAATAGTGTAAAGTCTATGTCTTGAATGTTTTTTACAGTTATTGTGTTTAATTCTACTAATTTATTATATTGTTCTGACGGTTTTAGATTTGGGGGCATTATTACTTCATAACCTACAAAGTCAATATCTTTTAATATGTCTTTTTCTACTTGTGTTAGTCTTTTGCGATTAACTATTCCTGCTATGAAATTTCGTGAATTGCTGAATTGGCCTTTATATTTAAGCTTGAAAGTTTCTTCTTTAATCATTAATTCGCCTCGCAATGTTATATTTTTTTGCGTTGGTAAATTTAAATATGGAATTATATGATTAATTAAAAATCCATATTTACCATCGCCTTTTTTGTATAAATTTGGTGTGCCTGATTCTGTGCTATATAGTGCACTAACTCCGTCGACTTTTGCCGATACTACATAAGGACCTTTATATGTTTCTTTGAATTTGGTTAACGCGTTTGTATCAGGTTTTATTTTATCCATTGACCACATTTCATATGGGAGCTTTACTTTTGAGGTGTCATTTTTAATTTGCGTTTGTTGGTCGTTTGCTAAAGCATTTGATGGGTCTTTTTTCAAAATATATTCACGCAATATGTCATACTCGTTGTCTGTTAATAGTGTGTTTTCTTTAAGTTCTGAAATATAGTAGTTATCGATTGCTTCTTGAAGCATTGCTGTTAATTCATCTAATGATAATATTGCTAATGCTGTTAATCCTTGCGATTTAAATTTATTTAGATTTTCAAGGATTGTTTCTTTGATTTTTTTTGTAAATCTTTTGAGTGTTTGAACTTTTGAGCTAGGCATCCTTATTTTTAATGTTTCTTTTCTTGGTGTTATTGGTATAGATTGTGGTTGCTGTGGTTCTTGTTCTTGTTCTTGTTGTTGCTCTTGTTTTTGCTCTTGTGTTGGCATTGTTGGTATTGCTGGTATATCTTCTTGCTTAATTTGCTTAATTTCAATTTTTTCCTCAATATGTTTTTTTATTTCTTCAAGTGGTAAGGTTAAAATTACTGAATGCTCATCTTTTCGCTCTGGTGGCTCTTTATATTCCATACATAAGAAATCGAAAATGTCTTTTTCGGTTTTAAATAATAGATTTTGAATTTTTTCTTGTTTTACTTTTGTTGTGTGTATTAATTTATAAAATCCGTGTTCGCTCAATGTTAAATTTAGATTTAAGGCATGTTGCCTCATAGCTGTATTGAATTCTTTTGACCCTGTAAAATATAGTAATGTAAAAGAGTAATCTTCTTGTGGTGCATATAGGAAATCTAATCGTCGTGGAATAGCTTTTGCTCCAGTTAATAATTTTCCTATTGTTAAGCTTTTCGTCTCTCCATTTGATAATATTTCGAGTAAAATATTTTTGGAACGTAATTTTTCTATGAATTTTACAAAAACTGTTTTATTATTATTGTAAGAGGTGCATATTACATCAATATCTCCCGAGGTCTGTGCTTTACGTCTGTAACTGCCAACTATTTCAAATTTATGATTTTCTTCCAATTCGTTATTTTCTTTAATTGTTTCGCGGAAGTTGGTTTCAAACAATACTTTAAATTCATCTATTTCCTCTCTTGGAATTCTTTTTAATAAATCATCATAATATTTTAGACCTATTTGTTGTTTGCTATTTAATAATGGTAACTTATTTTCTTGTAATTCATTTTGTCGTTCTCTAAGTTGCTCTAATGTTAGAATATTTTTTGAAGTTACTAATTCGTTTGCTTTTACATGACCAATTCCGTATATATTTGTAAAAATATTTATTGGATTATTCTTTTCTTTTTCAATTGCTTCTAATTTTCCTGTTTTTAGAAATTCTCCATATTTTTCTAAAATTGTTTTACCTATATTTGGTAAATTTAGTGCTTTTAAATCATTTACTGAGTTAATAGTTAGGGCGTTTGGTGAGGACATATATTTTTTAAGTTCATTTATTGCTTTAATATATGCGAGTGACCTAAAGGTCTCACCTTTGTTTTTCATAATTATTGAAAGCTCATTTAGAACTTTTATAAATTCTGTAATATTACTTCCACCAAACATAGTATTATTAATATTATAGGTTTAATCTTTAGATTTTTTACTTAATTTCAATTTTTATATCTTTGTTTTGTTTTTGTTTTTGTTTTTTGTTTTTGTTATTTTTATATTATTTTATATTAAGTAATGACTCTAAAAATTAAAAATAGTGGATTATATATGTCTAAGGTCAATGGAAAACCGATTATAAATAATCAATATGCTCTTGATATAGATAGTACAAGGGACAAAAGTAAGCAAGTGTTAGGTCTTGTCAATAATAATGGTATTATTGAGAGAACGCAAGATACTTTGCATAATTATATGAAAAAAATGAGTTTTAAAAATCAATCTATTTTTGATGTATTAAAGCAAGAGCATAATAATCTAAATAATATTCCTAATGCTTCCAATGTGCCTAATGTTTCCAATGTGCCTAATGTTTCCAATGTGCCATTAGGAGTTATTAAAAAAATGAAAGCTTTAAAAACAAGAAAAATGAGAGATCATAGTGGTATTTCTTCAAAATTATTTGATTTTAGTCCCGTAATTCCGCTTGTTAGTGCGAATGCCAGTGCTAATGCTAATGCTTTAACGCGTAAAAAAAAGAGAAAAAAGGCAAGTCGTAGAGCTCGGCGAAATCCAAAGCTATAGTGCTGATTATTACTTTAATGATTTATAAATTTTAAGAGCTTTATAAATTGTATTATAATCATTGTTCTTTTTATTTTCTTCTAATTTTTTTATTATATCTTTGCTGCTGTGCAAATTTTTATCTAAATTATTTAAATATTTCTTTGAACAATATATAATGTTGTTATCATTATAAATATATTCTATAGCAAGTTCTTTTATATATATTATTAATTCAATAATACTAACTATACTATTTACGGCGCTAATGTCATCACTATTTATTTCAATTATTGTGCTACAAGAATTGGTCTTTATATAGTTATCTGTACCACTTAATTCATAATCATTATATATTAATGAGTTTGGAATGTTTGATGCTATATTTTTTAATAGTTCATTGTTATACGAAATTAAATTAGTATTTTTATAATCTGTTATTATTGAAATTGAATAACACATTATTTATATAACCAACTTTATTTATTGAACTATTAATATTTTAATAATATTCAAATAAAATTTAAATAAAAGTTATTATTTATATTAATAATGAACTATTTAAAAATTATTGCTCTTGTATTTGGTAGTGTTTATAATATGACTAATACTTGTATAATTAATCCTAATTCTAATATTAATGTTAATTCAAGTAATTTAAATCTCTCAAAAGTGTCAAATTATAATAGTGATTTTTTATATCCTGTTTATGATTTTGAGTTGTATAATCATAATCTATATGAAAATAGCTATACTATGGCAAATAGTAATTTATATAATTCATTCAAAAATTGTGCTAATAATGGCTTCGCTAACGATGGCATTATACATATAGTGACTTTCTTATTTGTTCTATGCTCTTCGTTATTTTGTTCTGTTGTATTTGTATCAAATTATGTATATTCAAGTATGATAAATCAATTTGTTACTAAGTATAATACAAATAGAGAACTTTATGAATTTGACCCCTATTTATTTGAATACCTTGATGAGTTTAAAACTATGAAAAGCCGTGTGTTAACTGTTGATTTTTTGAATTCATTAAAGTATAAATATTTAAAGCATAATACTCCAAAAGGGGAAATAATTATGAATTATAATCATTCATCTTGTAGCTTTGATTATTATTGTAAGAAATCTAATATTATTGATTTTACCTATTTGGATGTTGTTTCAAGGATTTATGTTGTTAAAAATGAATGTAAAAATATATATATTTGTAAATGTGAAAATTATGATTATGGACTTGATGCTGAAATTGATGATGCTGATGTTTGTGCGGATGATGAAATTGATGATGCTGATGCTTGTGCTGATGCTCGTAGTGATGTAGTAGATTCTTGCTTAACTAATATTAAAGAAAAAGAATGTTCTATTTTTTATAATAAATCAAATAATAAAACTAAAGCTAATGAGTCTATTAAATATATTTCAAATCAATATAAATATAAAGGTACAATTGAGGATTTTTACAGCTATTGTGAAACTAATAAATATATAATACACTATATTGATTTGTTAGAAAATAGTGATACTAATTCCACTATTACTTTTACAATTGATAAAGAGGTGGAACCTTTGCTAACTGAGTATTCTAATATTAATAAAACTAATATAGGCTTTAAAGAGTTCAAGAAATTTCAAAAATTTTAATACATATTTTTTAATACATATTTTTTAACATTACAAACATATTTAATATTTTTAAATATATTAAATATGTTTGTATCTTATAAGTAATAAGTATGAAAGCTAATTATTTAAAAATAGATAATTATTTTTATTTGTATTTATTTTTAATAACAATGTTTTCTATTGCTTCTCAATATTTGTTTAAAAAAGTACAGAAAAAGGAGCTCGATCAAATGTATTTAATTATTGGAGTGACAATGTATGCTTTATTGGGGTTTGTTATATATAAATTATTACATTACGGCAATATATTGATTTTGAATATTGTATGGCATTTAATATATTTTATTCTTTTATTTTTGATGGGAGTCTTTATATTTCAGGAAAAAATAAATTTTGAGAAAATTATTGCTCTGATTTTAGGTTTTATTAGTTTAGTTATTTTTATGGTTTATGGTATTGATTGATGATTGAGTTCTTTAGTATAATTAATGTAGCCGATTGATTTTTCCAATGAAAACGATGTTTCGAGTTCTCTAATAGAAATAGCAAGTGCTTTGTATTCAAGAGGATTTAATGATTCTATATAATTTTTTACATTATTATTTTTTGATTTTAAACTTTGAATTGTCTCTTCAATAGTTGTATTTTCCATTATATAAAATTAAATAATATTATATAAAATTATATAAAATTATTCAATTTTTGTATTAATATAATGAATAATATAATAAATAATATAATGAATAATATAATAAATAATATAATGAATA
>Ga0114979_10000684_pt1 | contig 22270 bp, 16 predicted proteins | sample S_140625_EF_Meta_FD_87315 | JGI IMG/M metagenome (GOLD analysis project Ga0114979, IMG submission 87315) | Freshwater microbial communities from Lake Simoncouche, Canada to study carbon cycling - S_140625_EF_MetaG | ecosystem: Environmental > Aquatic > Freshwater > Lake | place: Lake...
ACCGAAAGAAGCAGCGGTAAGTTCGGGGCGATAGGTTTGATACTGTCCAAAGACGTAAGGCGAATCGGGCGCAGGCTTTCCTGTTCCAATGGGGAAGGTGTCACGTCGAACGGGTGGACGATATAGCTCGCGACGTTTGGGTCCACCGGGTGTTCCTGGTGCTGAATTCCATAAGGCCTGACCTTCGGGGCTTAAAACATACTCCACAAACGCTTGGGCGAGTCCGGGTTCGCTCGTGCCCCGTAATACGGCAATAGGATCGCCGCTGACGGTGGTGCCGTTGATGGGAGCAATCCATTTGAGTCGCACTTCCGTTTTGTTCACCTGATTCGCAAAAGCTTTTCCGTAATAATCCACACACATGCCAGCGACGGCATTTCCGTCTGCAATATCGAGAGGGATTTTTGTGGAGGCGTCAGCGAAGTAGCGCGCATTAGCGGCCAGACCTTGTAAAACTTTGAGGCCATTCTTCCAGCCACGCGCTAAGCGTTCTTTTTCAGGCAGATCTTTCAGTGCAGGGTCTTCGAGGGACTTTTGCATCTCAGCTTGCACAATGAGTTCAAACGCACGGGCCACTGATCCGCTCTTCGTGGGATCAGCGAGAGCAATCATGCCGTAAAGTTTTGGATTCATTAACTCATTCCACGTTTTGGGCTCAGGTAAATCCAAGTACTTTAAACGAATCGGGTTATAACAAATACCGAAACGCGAAAGGCAGGAGCTAATCCAGGTTTTATCTTTCGCGTAGAGACGCTCGCCCGTGTAGATTTCAGGAATCGCTCCGTCTTTGCCAAACCACTCAGGATGTTTATCAAATAATTTGAGCGGAACTAAGCGACCCTTCTTGGATTGATTAGCGAAATCGGGTTCACCGCCCCCAAAGAAAATATCGGCGCCGATGCCGGGACGCTTTTCTTCGTCAGCTGCTTTATAACTCGCATCGAGCACGAGACGAATTTCGGAGGTGCCGCCGGGACTTCTCCAATCGATATAAACTTTTTCCTTATGTTGTTTTTCCCAATATTCGGCGAAGGCTTCGGCAAACTCGCGACGGATGGATTCACTATGCGGAGTGTAAATGACCAAGCGACGAGCATTCGTGTTGGGCATTTGATTGGTGTCTTCGCGTAAGGCCAAAGGCAGTACGACCAAGAACAGCATCAGGCCGAGAGTAATCCAAATGGTGCGGGCTTGGCTCATTCTTTCGGAACAAGGATCACGTCTTCGTGGGTGGCGGTGAGGGTGAGTGAATCACCTACCACTAAAGGCTTCTTCGGATTGAGCATCACGACCTGTAAATGGCCGAGCGGACTCGATACTTCGACCTGTTGGCGCTGACCGAGATAAGTTTTTTCTAAAACTTTACCGCTGGTGGTATTGGCCGTCGCACTGGCGACTACTTCCCAGGCTTCAGGACGAATCGATAATAAAACTTTTTCGCCAGTCGCAGGTTTCCAATCCGTTTGACCGATGTGTCCGGTGAATTCACCCGCCACAGTAGATACTTTATAACTATTTCCGCTCTGTGAAACAACGGTAGCTTCGATTAAATTAGTTTCGCCGATAAATTTAGCCACGTGAGCGGAGGTGGGGCGGCGATAAATTTCTTCAGGGGTACCGACTTGGGCGAGACGTCCTTTGTGTAATACCGCCATACGATCTGCCATCGCGAGGGCTTCTTCTTGGTCGTGTGTGACGTAAATAGCGGTGAGTCCGTTGGCCTTTACAATGCGTCGGATTTCACGGCGCATTTCGATGCGCAATTGGGCGTCGAGATTGGAAAGCGGTTCATCGAGCAATAAGCAACGTGGACGAACGACGAGGGCGCGAGCGAGGGCGACGCGTTGTTGCTGTCCGCCCGAAAGTTGATCGATGGCTCGGTCGTCGAGGTTGTTGAGTCGAACACCCGCCAAGGCTTCCGCGACGCGTTGTTTGATTTCTTCTTTTTTCACGCCGCGTTCTTCGAGTCCGAAGGCGACATTTTGGGCGACGGACATGTGGGGCCAGAGGGCGTAGCTTTGGAAGACCATCGCAGCTTCGCGGAGGTGAGGGGCGAGGCCGGTGACATCGCGATCGCCGAAGAGAATTTTTCCAGAGGTCGGGTGTTCGAGTCCCGCGATACAACGGAGCAGGGTGGTCTTACCACAGCCCGAGGCGCCGAGGAGGAAGAAGAGCTCACCCTTTTGGATGGTGAGGTCGATCCCTTGGAGGGCGATGTGTTCGCCAGTGCTCGGTGAGTTAAAAACTTTTCTTACATTTTGTACATTCAGTGCTTCCATGGGGTGTATAAATTAGATTTCTGATTTAGCTAACCAGCGAGCCGAAATAATGATAAATCGTCGGCCGAGGAGAGAGTTAATATTTTTAGCGTCGGACTTCACGAGATCTTCGATGCGCTCGTGCGGTTGAGATTTGTTTTCGATGTACTCGGCTGTTCTGAATGGGTGACGCGTCACCATTCCGTAGCAATTCTGTCATAATCGTAACAATTAACCCCCATTTTATTCACATTTCGGGTGGTTGTAACCTGGGAGGATTTGAGACTCCGTTTAGGGCGGGGAAGTGATACAAAGGTCTTTCCCCTATTTCGTAAATGGCTGAAAAATATCAAAAAAGAAACCGTAAGGAGGCGGCTCCTAATTACGGAGACCGTGTTCCCCCACATAATTTAGACGCCGAGCGAGGCTTGATTGCGAGTGTGCTCATCGACGGGGGTGAGACGATGCAGCGCTGCCAGTCGGAGAAGGTGGGTAAGGAGTATTTCTTTGATCCGAAGCACCAAGATATTTTTGCGGCCGCCGAAAAACTTTCGAAAGAGAATTCCGGAATCGATGAAATCACCGTCACCGATCGCCTGCGTCGTGATGGTTTACTCGAGTCGGCCGGTGGAGCTACGTATATCAATGAAATCACCGGTTTAGTCGCGTCGACAGCCCACGCTCCGCACTGGTTACAAATCGTCCGCGAGAAACATTTTTTACGCTGTTTGATTTCGACTGCGGTGACGACCGTGGAAAAAGCGCATGCGCATTCAGATGATATTCAGCGCTTGCTCGAAGATGTGGAGCAGGCCTTTTTTAAGATTAGTGAGGATCGTGTTTCGGACTCAGCTGTGAAAATTGACAAGCCGATTGATGAAGCGATGGAGATGGTGCAACGCATCATTCGCGATGGTCGTTCAGTGCAGGGTATTCCTTCGGGATTCATTGAATTAGACCAATTAACTTTCGGTTTCCAAGGTGGCCAAATGGTCATCGTGGCGGCCCGTCCAGGGATGGGTAAGACATCGATTGCCCTTAATTTCATTGAGGCTGCGTTGTTCCCCAAGCCCAACTCGAACAAGGTGCCGGCCAACGTTTTATTATTCTCTCTAGAAATGCCGGCGCGCGAATTGGCGCTGCGTTTATTATGCTCACGTGCTCGCGTGAACATGCAGAAATTGCGTTCGGCACATCCCGATCACCAGACGCAGGTCGACTTAGTTACGGCGGCGAATGAGTACCGCGGTCTGCCCCTCACAGTGGATGATAATGGCGGACAAACTATTTTAGAAATCCGCGCCAAGTGCCGCCGTATGCATGCCCAACGCAAGCTAGATTTAATCGTCATCGATTATATTCAGCTGATTAATGGGCTAGATTCTTCACTACCCCGCGAACAACAAATTGCCGAAGTCTCCCGCAGTATTAAGGCGATGGCCAAGGAGTTTAATGTTCCGGTAATCGCCCTCGCGCAGCTCAACCGTAAGTCCGAAGACGAAGGCCGTCAGCCTAAGATGTCCGACCTTCGCGAATCGGGTTCGATCGAGCAAGATGCCGATATTGTGATGATTATTTCACGGCCCTCGGCCTCGCAAAGCAAGGCGGCTGGAGAAGGGGATGCGGAAACGTCGGATGGTTCAGGCTGTTACCATCGACAGTTAATTGTCGCTAAAAACCGAAATGGTCCGACGCACGACATTAACTTGCAATGGAATCCTGGCTTAACACGCTTCGACACACCTGCCCGTGAAACATCCCGTGAAGAATGAAACCAAAGTCCGCCGTAGCTTCTTAAAAGCTGCCTGCTTTACCCTCGCCCTTGCCCCGGGAATTTTGCTCGGCCAAAGTATCGAAACGATGGCCGACCCCGTCATTCGCTCCGTGCGCGTGAAGTCCCAAGGGGATTCAGTTTCCGAACAATATGTTTTGGGTTATGTTTCGCTCCGTGCTGGACAGCTCTTCAACAAAGATGCCGCGGCGAATACCGTACGTGCTTTATATAGTACGGGAAAATTTGACCAAGTTTCAGTCGTGCCTGAGTTAGATGTGGCCAAAGGACAGATTGATCTAGTCGTCATGGTCGAACCTCGTCCGACGATTGCGAAATTTGAATATATTGGTGGCGATGGCATGTTCGAAAAAGAAAGCGATGATCGTTACGCCGATGGATTAAGACAGGGTGAGCCTTTAGATAAAGCGGCCCTCCGTCGTGCGGAAATAAAACTCCAAAACGAAATTCGTAAAAAACGTCCATTCACCACGGTGGATGCACAGACTTACAAAGTGCCTGGCGGCGTCTGCGTTTCTTATGTCATTCGTGAAAGTGCCGACTTACGCGTGGACAATATCACCATCGAAGGGGCGAAACAACTTTCGCAAAGCGAAGTCATCGAAGGCGCTGAACTCAAAGCTTCTAATTGGCGCTGGTGGAAATTCTCTTGGCTCTTGAGCAATGGTCGACTCAACCCCGAGGATTATAAAAAAGATGTGACTGCGATTATCGATTTTTACCGTTCGCGCGGATTCCTCGATGTGAAAGTCGAAGAAAAAGACCCAGAAAAAGCCTGCAAAATCAAGAATTTAGAAAAAGCCAAAGAGGGGGAAAGTGCGAAGGGCTGGATCGATATTATTTATAAAGTAACCGAAGGCCGTCGCTACACGGTAGGCGATGTTTCGATTACCGGAAATAAATTAGCCGCCACTAGCCCAGCTTTCACGACCGATTCTCTCCAAAAAATTATTGTCGAACCTTCCCTCCGTCGCGGTGCGCATAAGAGCGAGGTCGATCACTTTATTAAAGGGGAAGCTTTTTCAGATATAGCTTTAAATACCGCTGCCGAAAAAATTAAAGAGTATTACGGGCAGATGGGATACCTAAACGCCAATGTCGATGCGCAGCGTAAACCGAATTTAAATACCGGAGTAATCGATGTCAGTTTTGTGGTGACGGAAGGAATGCGTTTCACCGTCCGCGCGATTGATATCCAAGGTAATACGAAGACTCGCTCTAAAGTCATTGCGCGCGAGTTAGCTCTCAGCCCTGGTGAAGTATTTGACTTAGCCCGAGCCCGCGTTTCGGAAGCGCGTCTTAAAAATACCCAATTCTTTGAAGAAGTTCGCATCTTCCCCGTTTCTACCTCGGTGCCTGGACAGAGCGACATGCGCGTGCTCGTGAAAGAAGGCCCGACGGGCTCCGTCAGTTTCGGTGCAGGTTATAGCACGGTTGAGCAATTGGTCGGTTTCGTTGAATACTCTGAAGGTAATTTCGATTACTCGAATCCCGAAGGTTGGTATCGTGGCGCCGGACAGAAATTCCGCTTACGTCTCTCACTCGGCAGTGTTTCGAGCACGATTGAACATTCTTTTGAAGAGCCTTCCTTATGGGATCGCGATTTAGCCGTCGGTTACAAAATCGAACGTCGTTACGCAGGTTATGCTTCCAGCAACTATAGCGTGATCAATGAAGCCGTCGGCGTTTACGCCCGTCGCCGCTTATGGGGCGCCGTCGAAGGTCGCGTCGCTTATGACTTACGTCGTACTTCCGTCGGTAGTGTTTTAGCAACCGCTCCCGCAGATGTACAATTAGAACAAGGAAATCCTAAGATCACATCATCCGTGACGCTCTCGCTCGTCAAAGATACGCGCGATGAATATAATTTTCCAACCAAGGGTGAACGTATTTCGCTATCAGAAGAAATCGCCGGTCTCGGTGGTGACTTAAAATATTTACGTTCCGAATTAAGAACAGGGAAGTGGTTTTTAGTTTCTCCGACGTCGGAACAAACCCTTGGCATCATCGCTCGGGTCGGTTTAATCACGGGAGCGGGAGGTTCGTTACCCTTCTACGAACGCTTTTATTTAGGCGGCGCTTACGACATGCGCGGCTTTAATTATAATGATGTCGGCGCGATTAATACCTGGGACTTGAATTCCACGGGTGGCGGCAATCAGCCGATGGGTGGTCTCAGCTACGGCTTTTTCTCTGCTGAATACACGATCAAAGTGGCCGATAATCTGCGCTTAGCGACTTTCTATGATTACGGTTTCGTGGATCGCGGGGAGACGAAGTTTAATTTGTCGGAGGCCAATTCCGATTGGGGTGTGGGTATGCGTATTTTACTCGGCGGGTCGATTATGCGACTGGATTTTGGTATTCCCCTCAAAACCACTAAAAATCCTGCAAATGGCCAGGAAGTTAACGGTGGCGGAGCCAAATTTAACTTCAGTTTTGGCACTGTCTTTTGATTGCCAAGCCCCAGCTAAATACTCACTTTAAAAGTCTCCTCACCTTATATGAAATCCCTTAGCACTCTCCTCCTCTTTGCAGCGACTTCTGTGTTTGCTGCAGCTCCTAATGTCGCCGTCGTCGACGTCGCCGATATCATGGCCAAATACAACAAGGCCATCGAAATCAAAGCGGGCATCGACAAGTCTTTAGAAGCAAGTCGTGCAGCGGTGAATGACCGTGCGAAAGAAATCGACGCTTTAAAGGCCGATTTCGACAGCACCGTTAAACGCGCCAACGATCCTATCTTAAACGAAGCTGGAAAAAAGAGCCTCATCACGGAAGCCAACGTCAAACGCGAAGCCCTCCAACAGCGCCTCAACGAGTTCCAACAATTCGCCCAAAGCGCCCAAGGACAAATTCAACAACGCGCTAACCAGTTAGAACAAAATGTCATCGCCGACATCCGTATCGAAACCGACAAAATTGCTAAAGCAAAAAACTTACAGTTAATTATTCCTAAGGCCGTTGCCTTCACTTCAGACGCTTCACTCGATATCACTGCCGATATCATTAAGAATCTGAACGCTAATTATAAATCAGGTTCTTCGACCGAAGCTGAAAAGCCTGCTGCTAAATAATAAAAATAATGAAGTCCGCCCCTGAGTTTCAGGGGCGCTTCATTTATACATGTCCTTCACCCTCACGCTCACCGAACTCGCCAAAATCACGGCGGCTTCGGCTATCGAAGGTTCACGGACGGCTCCGATTAAAGCTATCGCATCCCTGGCTGACGCCGGATCCGATGATTTATCTTTTTTAGGAAATCCGAAATACAGCACCGCCGTTGCGACTTCTAAAGCGGGTGTCATTTTAGTTCCTGCCGACTACGCCGGAAAACCCAACGCGGAACAAGTTTATCTGCGCGTTGAAAAACCTTCCTACGCTTTAGCACTCATCTGCTCCGCCCTCGAAGCGCAGCTCTGGCCCCAGCCAGCAAGTGGAATTCACGCCTCCGCCGTCATCGCTAAAACGGCGAAGATTGATTCTACCGCAACCATCGGACCGCTCTGCGTCGTCGGAGAAAATTCGACGATTGGTGCAGGCGTCGTTCTCGAAGCCCAATGTTTTATCGGCGCGAATGTTTCGATCGGACCACGCTCTTGGTTTAAATCGGGCGTTACCATCGCTGATTATTGTATCGTCGGTGCGCGTTGTCGTTTTCAACCAGGCGTCGTGATTGGTTCCGATGGATTTGGTTACGAACCCGTCGGACAAGAAATTCATCGCATTCCGCAAATTGGAAATGTTGTTCTTGAAGATGACGTAGAAGTCGGCGCGAACACCACCGTGGATCGCGCACGCTTCAGTCAGACCACCATCGGACGTGGTACTAAAATTGATAACCTCGTACAAATCGCGCATAATGTTCGCATTGGAAAACAATGTCTTATTGCCGCGCAGGTCGGTATTGCTGGAAGTTCTACGCTCGGTGATTATTGTGTGCTCGGTGGTCAAGCCGGTGTCGCTGGACATTTAACCTTGGGTGATCGCGTGCAATTAGGGGCGCAGACGGGCCTCTTCCAAGATGTGGCGACGAACGAATTTTATAACGGCACCCCCGCTATCCCCATTGGTTTAGAGCGTCGCTTAGTGGTTTTATCCAGAAAATTACCCGATTTATTCAAAAAGGTTGATTCGCTTGCCGCATCATTGGACTCTGTTCGTCGTCCAAATTCATGAGTCAGCCAGCCATCAAAATATTTACAGGGAACGCCAACCCTGCACTCGCTAAAGAAATTTGCGATCATCTCGGTGAGCCCCTCGGTTCAGCGACGGTGAATTGTTTTCCGGATGGTGAAACCTTCGTGCAAATAAATGAAAACATTCGCGGGTGCGATGTGTTCGTTGTGCAACCTACTTGTGTGCCAGCGAATGACCGTATCATGGAATTATTAATCATGATTGATGCACTCCGCCGCGCTTCCGCTGCACGGATTACCGCGGTCATTCCTTTTTACGGTTACGCTCGCCAAGACCGTAAAGATAAACCGCGCGTTCCAATCACCGCGAAACTTGTCGCTAATCTTTTAACCGCCGCTGGTGCGAATCGCATTCTCACCGTTGATTTACACGCGCAGCAGATTCAAGGCTTCTTCGATATTCCAGTCGACCATCTCTATGCGTCGCCCGTCTTCTACGCCTATATTAAAAATAAACCCTGGTTGAAAGATGCGACCGTCTTTTCTCCCGATGTCGGTGGCTTGAAGTATGCTTCAGCCGTCGCGGATATGCTTAACCTTCCTTATGGCTTCGTAGCGAAACGTCGCACGAGTGCTACCACCGTGACTGCAACGAGCTTGGTCGGTGATGTAGATGGCAAAGATGTTATTTTAGTCGATGACATGACGGAGACCGCTGGCACATTAGTCGCCGCCGCTGAATTGATTAAGAAGAATGGTGCCCGCACGGTGCGTGCGATGGTTTCACACTGCATGATTCAAGAAATTGCTTACGAGCGTTTCAAGAAAGGGCTGATTGATGAAGTCATCACCACCAATTCAGTACCGGTTGATCCACGCGGATTACCAATCACGGTTTTATCCATCGCCCCTTTATTGGCCGATGCGATTCGCCGGATTCACGGGAACAACAGCGTAACGGATCTTTTCCCGATTAAGGGACACTGATCTCGTTCGGACGGATTATTTTTTCCCGTTGAGGAAATTAATAATCTGCTGAGCTTGGTCGCCCGTATGTCCGTCGTAATCGGCCATCACGCAAACGCCGTCTTTAAAGAGAAAGGCCGAGCGACTCGCAAAACCGAAACGAATAGGAACTTGAAAAGCTTGAGTCACTTTCTGGTCTTTATCTGCTAAAAGAGAGAAGGGGAAGTTTTGCGATTTCTTAAAAGACTTTTGGGACTCTTCATTGTCGGTACTGACGCCTAAAACTTTTACCCCGAGACTGGTTAAGCCCTGCCAGTTATCACGAAGAGAGCAGCCTTGTTTGGTACAACCGGGAGTATTGGCCTTCGGATAGAAATAAACGAGTAGGTAACCTTGGGCGCCGAATTGAGCGACGTTCACGGGCCTGCCGTCTTGATCATTGCAAGTCACGTCGGGTAAGCGCTCGCCCACATCAAGGCGTTCCGCCGCATTACCAAAAAAAGGAAGAAAAGAAAAGAGCATGAGGGCGATGGTTTTCATCGAAGTGGATTCAAACAATTTTCGGACCAAAGGCAAACCCTCCATTGATGTTTTCGTGTCGCTTGTCGGCCTATATCCCACAAAACAGAGGTATGTCGCAGGAAATAATCGCCACCATCCCACACCGCCCACCTTTTCTTTTTATCGATGAAATCAAAGAGGTCCGCGCCGATGGTGCAGTTTGCACGAGAACCTTCCGCGCCGATGAGTCTTTTTATAGCGGGCACTATCCCGGCAACCCGATCACCCCAGGTGTGTTATTGTGCGAATCAGTTTTCCAAACGGCTGCGATTTATTTGACGAAGAAATTACAGGCTGAAGGTGTGACGGCTGCTGATAAAACGCCGGTGCTTTGTCGCATCGAAGAAGCTAAATTTAAGGGCATGGTGAAACCGGGTGATACGGTGACGATTGAAGTGAAGCATGTGGAAACCCTGCAGCAGTTTCATTTCCTTACGGGAAGCGTCCGCCTCGACGGAAAAGTGGTACTCACCATTCGTTTCGCACTCGCTCTAGTCGCCCAAACTGTTTGAGATTAAAGCATGTCGTTTCTAGGAATCAGTGGAAAAACATTTTTGGTTTTAGGCGTCGCTAATAAAAAATCGGTCGCCTGGCACGTCGCCAAAACCCTCGAAGCGGAAGGCGCTAAAGTGATTTACTCGGTGCGATCCGCCTCGCGTAAAGAATCCCTCAACACCTTGCTCGCCGGTAAGCCGACTTATATTTGTGATTTAGAAGATGAAGCACAGACGGTTCAACTCGCTGAGAAAGTAGGCAAAGAACACGGTCCGATTGACGGTGTATTGCACAGCGTGGCCTTCGCTAATTTCTCCAAGGGCATGCAACCCTTTCATGAGACCGTGCGGGCTGATTTCCTTCAAGCCACGGCGATTTCCTGTTTCTCGTTGGTCGAACTCTCACGGGCTTTAAAACCGTATTTAAGCAAAGAAGCATCGGTTGTTTCGATTGGGATTTCCTCACAAGTTACCGCTGCGAATTACGGTTACATGTCGCCCATCAAAGCGGCTTTAGAATCAGCCAGCCGTTTCTTGGCAAAATCTTTTTCGGCTGATTCACGCGTGCGCTTTAATTCCGTGAATGCCGGTCCCTTAAAAACCAGTGCGAGTGCGGGCATTCCTGGATATTTAGAAAATTATATTCACGCCGAAAAAATGACGTTGCGGAAAGAAGCTTTGAAAACTCAAGAAGTGGCTGACGTCGCAGTCTGGTTGCTTTCTCCACGTTCCAGTGGAGTAAACGGGCAGGGTGTGGTCGTCGATGCCGGTATGGGTTTAAATTTCTTTGACGAAGAACTCGTGAAAGCTTCATCGCGCCTTTTATAACGTGCAATTTCAACGCACAGTTTTGACTGGTTTGGTGGCGGAACTCCCGCCTGAAGTTTGGACTTCGGATGAAGTCGAAAAACGTCTGGCACCCATGTATACGCGATTAAAATTACCCGAAGGGCGTTTAGAATTAATGACGGGAATTAAAGAGCGTCGATTTTGGCCACAGGCTATGCTCGCCTCCCAGGCTTCTGCCTTGGCTGGTAAAAAGGCGATGGCAGCTGCTGGAGTCGGCCCAGCGGACATTGATTTACTCATCCACTCATCCGTCTGTCGCGATCGTCTGGAGCCTTCTACGGCTGCCTACGTGCATGGTTTGCTGGGCTTGGGTCCACAGGTGCAAATCATGGATATTTCTAACGCCTGCTTAGGTTTTTTAAATGCGGTCGTGATGGCGGCGGGCTTGGTGGAGTCGGGTCAGATTCGTCGCGCCCTGATTTGCTCTGGTGAAAACGGTAAACCGTTAGTCGAGCACACCATTCGTCAGTTGAACGAAAATCTTTCTTTAACACGCGATTCCATAAAACCTTATTTTGCAAATCTCACGATTGGTGCGGGCGCGGCGGCGGCGATAGTTTGTCGCGAAGAATTAGCGAAGGATGATTTAATTCGCTTACGTGCCGCGGCGTGGGAAACCGATTCTTCGGCGAATCAACTCTGTGAAGGCGATACTTCGTCCAATGAATTAGATATGCGTACTGACTCCGAAGCATTACTGATTGCGGGAGTGGGCTTAGCTCAACGTTGTTGGAATCGATTTAAAAATGAAAGTGGCTGGACTGAATCCACTCCGCAAAAAATTATTACGCACCAGGTCGGACGTCGCCACTCGGCCTTACTTTTCGAAAAGTTAGGATTAGATCCGGCCAAAGATTATCAAAGTTTTGATCGTCTTGGAAATGTCGGCTCGGTTTCCTTACCGGCGACTTTGGCGCTCGCTCGTCTTGAAGGAAAAATTAAAGCGGGAGATAAAACCGCGCTGTTAGGGATTGGCAGTGGCCTCGTTAGCCTTATGTTGGCTGTAGAATGTTAGCGCCCCATCCATCCACGATGTCGCCTGAGGTGAAGGCTCTGTATCCCTTCGGGGTACGAGAATACCCGGCGGCCGATGGGGTGATGCGTTTTGTAGATCATGGACCCAAGGACGGGCCTGCTGTGCTGCTTTTACACGGTAACCCCTCATGGTCGTTTTTGTGGAGAAACCTGGTCCTCAAGCTGGGCAAGGCGGGTTTTAGGGTCATTGCGCCCGACCACCTTGGGATGGGTCTGTCGGACCGACCGGCCAAGTTCCTCCGCCTCGATGACCGCATCAACGCCATCCATGGGTTGGTCGACTTCTTAGGCCTCAAAAAATTTGATATCGGAGTTCATGATTGGGGTGGCGCGATTGGACTCGGCTTGGCCGGTCGCATGCCCGAACGCATCGGAAAAATCTTAATCACAAACACGGGCGCATTTCTGTCTGACAACATTCCCAAGCGGATAGCGGTCTGTCGCTTGCCGTTCATCGGACGCTTCCTCGTCGAAACCTTTAACGCCTTCGCTTGGCCCGCCACCTGGATGGCGGTGCAGAAGCCCATGAATAAGGCCACAAAAGTGGGTTTCCTGTTTCCTTACCCAACGGCCGACTCGCGTAAGGCGGTGGCTGACTTCGTAGCGGACATCCCGATGGAGCTAAATCACCCCACGCGAACGGTGCTGGCCGAAGTAGGGGAGCGTCTGGTTTTACTGAAAGACAAACGCGTCATGATTTTATGGGGCCTGCGGGACTTCTGCTTCGATCAAACTTTTTTAGCCGAGTTCGAACGCCGTTTTCCACACTCGCAGAAGTTGATTTTTAGTGAAGCCGGACACTATGTTTTGGAAGACGCGGGCGACGCGGCCATCGAACCCGTAGTTCAATTTTTATTGAACACCTAAAGTAATCAGGAAAAAGGTGTAAAATGAATGTAAAATAGGGTGTTTATACCCTGTGAATAAACTATTTTAGGGTATTCATAAGAACTTTATTATCAGCGACTTAAGAATGTGAAAAAACCTCACATTTTGAGTGTTTTCCTATTGCAGATTGGGTTGTGAAAAACAGACTAAAAAAACCCTAAATTAATAGGGTACAAAACTATCTTTTATCACACAAAAAATGAGCGAAAATTCTGAAAAATCTGGTCCCACAGGAAAGCATACAGGTAAAGCATCTTACGATGCCGTAGACATCAAGAGGTTGAAAGGTTTGAAGGCCGTGCGCGAGCGACCAGGTATGTATATTGGTGATACAAATGAAACAGGTCTGCACCATTGTGTTTATGAAATTGTCGACAACTCGATCGACGAAGCACTTGCGGGATATTGTCACAGCATCAAAGTAGAAATCTACGCTGATGGATCACTTTCGGTTGAAGATGATGGTCGTGGTATTCCGGTGGCGATGCACCCCGAAGAAAAAATTCCTACTTTAGAATTAGTTTTAACCAATCTGCACGCGGGTGGAAAGTTTGATAAAGGAGCTTACCAAGTTTCGGGCGGATTAAACGGCGTCGGCGCCAAGTGCGTCAATGCATTGTCCGATATATTTATCGCTGAGGTTAGTCGCGAAGGAGAAGTTCACCAAATGAAATTCTCGCGCGGCGAAGTCACCCAACAAATCAAAGTCATTGGAAAAACAAAGCGCACCGGAACAAAAATTACGTTTCACCCGGATCCCGAAATCTTCGTCGCTACTCAAGAATTTAAGTACGATACCTTAGTTCGCCGCATGCGCGAATTAGCGTTTTTAGTGCCTGGAATCACAGTGGAAATGAAGGACCACCGTACGAATCGTGCGGATAAATTTGAATTTAAAGAGGGTATCGCCGAGTACGTTTCATTCTTAAATGTAAACGAAGAGCCGCTCTTCAAGGAGCCTATTTTAATTTCCGCGGAAGTGGATTTCACTGATTTAGCCAATCCTCGCGTGATGGCGGAAGGCGAAAAGCCCAAGCCTAACCAACGTCGGATGACCGTAGATGTCGCTCTGCAGTACAACGATCGCTATGACGAAATGGTTTTCTCTTATGCGAATTTAATTAATCAGCCTGAAGGCGGTACGCACTTATCGGGTTTCCGTTCAGCCCTCACTCGCGTGATTAATCACTACGCTAAGTCCAATAACTTAATTAAAGATAAAGACACTAAATTGAGTGGTGACGATATGCGGGAAGGTTTAGTCGCCGTTATTTCCGTCAAGCACCCCGACCCAAAATTCCAATCGCAGAATAAAACTCGTCTGACTAATCCGGAAGTGGAAGGCATCGTCACTTCTGTCGTCGGCGAACAATTAAAATATTATTTAGAACGCGATCCCAAGACGGGTCGTCGGATTGTTGACAAATGTTTAAACGCGGCGCGTGCACGTGAAGCGGCCCGAAAGGCCCGTGAAACCGTACGTAAATCAGCAATGTCGTCGGGCGGCCTGCCTGGTAAATTAGCTGACTGCTCCGAAAGTGATCCAGCGGTTTGTGAGTTGTACATCGTCGAAGGTGACTCCGCAGGTGGTTCCGCAAAACAAGGTCGCGATCGTCGCTACCAAGCGATTCTCCCGATTAAAGGAAAAATCTTGAACGTTGAAAAAGCACGTATCGATAAAATTTTATCCAACGAAGAAATTCGTACCATCATTACGGCGTGTGGTACGGGTATTGGTAAGCACGAAGGCGATGGCGCGTTCGATGTTACTAAGTGTCGCTATCATAAATTAGTCATCATGACGGATGCAGACGTGGACGGTTCACACATTCGCACCCTCTTACTCACCTTCTTGTTCCGTCAAATGCCTGGCTTAATCGAAGCAGGCTATGTGTATATTGCGCAGCCTCCGCTCTATCGTATTAAACGTAAGAAGCGTGAGCAGTACGTGGACAATGATCCCGATTTAAATCGAATCCTTCTCGAATTAGGTTCGGAAGATGTGAACTTACTTCGCCTGCGGGATAAGCACGTTTTCCCCGGTCAGAAGCTCGATAAGATTGTCGAATCGCTCGCTCGTTTAGAGTCACTCGGCGTGAGTATCGGTCGTACCGGCTGCCAACTCGGCAATTACCTCGATCAGCAAATCCATAAGTCCCACGCGCTGCCTCGTTTCATTGTGCGTACGCGAACTGGCAATGAAGAGACCTATGAGTTCCTGGTAGATGCTGATGCTAAACAGGACTACTTAAAGAAAGCCGGCGTGGAAGATTTCCTCTCGGATATGATTAACCGCGAGAAGAAACTGAAGGACGGTACGGTTGTGCAACAGCGCGTTAACATCATCGAAGTCTTTGAAAACGAATCCATTAGCAAGGTGCTGAAGGATTTAGAAAATCATGGCATGGATGTGCAAAAATTCTCGGGCGGAGAAGACGCGCGTTATCATTTAATCGATGGTTCCACTCCAGAAGAAGAAGCGGCCGCTGAGAAAGAAGATGCGAAAGCTGTAAAAGCGGAGAAGGGTGCCGAGAAGGCCGCGAAGAAGATGGTGAAGAAAGCGGATCCGGTGCCTCTGATGTCGATTCTCGAACTCATCGGACAGATTCGTCAATTCGGTCGCAAGGGTCTCACCATTCAACGATACAAAGGTCTCGGTGAAATGAATCCTAAGCAGTTATTTGAAACGACCATGGATCCGGCCAAACGCCGATTCTTAAAGGTCGATATCCGTGACGCTGCAGAAGCTAACCGAGTTTTTGCCATGCTCATGGGTGAAGACGTGCCCTCGCGTCGTGCCTTCATTGAGGATAACGCACTCAACACCTCGAACCTCGACGTCTAATTCCTTACTCACTTCTTAATTTATCTCTCAATGTATTCTGAAAACGAAAAACTTACTTCGGCTAATATCTCCGAAATCATGCAAACCGCGTACATCGATTATTCGATGTCCGTTATTGTTTCGCGTGCCTTACCTGATGCACGTGATGGCTTGAAGCCGGTACAGCGTCGGATTCTTTACGCGATGTTGCGTGAAGGCCTGGTGTACAATCGTCCTTTCGACAAGTGCGCCGGTGTCGTCGGTGAAGTGCTGAAGAACTATCACCCGCACGGTGATAGCTCGGTGTACGATACCTTGGTCCGTCTGGCCCAAAACTGGGTCATGCGTTATCCGCTGATTGAACCGCAAGGTAATTTCGGTTCGGTCGATGGCGATCCACCCGCCGCTTACCGTTATACGGAGTGTCGCTTATCGGAAGTCTCGGCCGAGCTCCTCGGTGATATCGACGAAGACACCGTAGACTTCATTCCCAATTATAAAGAGTCTACCACTGAGCCAACCGTCTTACCTTGTGCCTTACCGCACTTATTAATGAACGGTTCGACGGGTATCGCGGTCGGTATGACCACGAATATTCCTCCTCATAATTTAAATGAACTCATTGAGGCGACCTGTCTGATTATTGATAAGCCAGCGACGACGGTCGACGATTTAGAAAAAATCATCATGGGTCCCGATTTTCCAACGGGTGGCGTGATTAATGGTAAGGACGGCATCAAACAATACCTCCGCACCGGTCGTGGTATTGTGCGTGTGCGTGGCGTTGCGCACACCGAAGAAATGAAGAACGGTAAGGAGCAAGTGGTTCTCACCGAACTTCCTTATAACACTAATCGTTCAACTCTGGTGAAGCATATCGCCCAGCTGATCGGGGAAAAAGTATTGGACGAAGTTTCCGACTTACGCGATGAGTCCGACGAAAATACCCGGATTGTGATTGAGTTGAAACGTAACGAATCAGCGAAGGTGGTCGTCAATAAACTCTTTAAAAATACGGCCTTCGAAAGTTCTTTCGGGGTGATTTTATTAGCTCTCGATAAACGTCGTCCGAAGCAAATGAACATCCGCGAGATGCTTGAGTGTTTCGTGGAGCACCGCCGCGACGTGGTCACCCGTCGTACTCGTTTCCGTTTACGTAAAGCCGAAGATCGTGCCCACATTTTAGAAGGTTTCAAAATTGCGCTGCGCAATCTCGATGATTTCGTAAAAATTATTCGGGCGGCGACCAATCGTGATGAAGCCCGGGTGAAGTTGATGGCCAAGTATGGTCTCAGCGAACGCCAGGCCGTAGCGATTCTCGATCTGCGTCTCTATCAACTCACCGGTTTAGAGCGTGATAAGATCGAAGCTGAATACCGCGAACTCATGGCCATCGTGGAAGAATTGCGCTCTATCTTGGGCAGCGAATTAAAATTACTGACCTTAATTAAGACCGAATTACGTGAGGCTGCGAAGAATCACTTGTCCCCTCGTAAGACGAAGGTCATCAACCAAGAAGGAGATTTAGCGATGGAAGATATGATCGCGAATGAAGGTTGTGTGGTGACCGTATCACACGCCGGATTTATTAAACGCACTAAGGTGGACCAATATCGCTTACAAAAACGTGGCGGTAAGGGTACCAAGGGCGCCGAGCTCTCCAAGGCAGCCAGCGATGATGACTCCGATTTCATTGAGCATTTATTCACAGCGAATACGCACGACCACATCATGTTCTTCATGAATAATGGTCGAGTTTACGTTGAGAGAGTTCACGAAATTGAAGAAGCGGCTCGGGCCACCCGCGGTAAGTCGATTGCTCGTCTCCTTGATTTAAAAGATGATGAGAAATTAGCGGCGATGGTTTGTGTGAACGATTTCGCCGAAGGTAAATTCTTAATCATGTGTACCGCTAACGGTACCATTAAAAAGACCGAGATTTCTAAATATGAAAACTACCGCAAGGGTGGTATCATCGGAATCAATATCGAACACGGTGATAAGTTAATTTCGGTGAAATTAACCAATGGCGATAACGAGGTCGTGATGATTTCCCAATCCGGCATGTCCATTCGCTTCCACGAATCGGATGTCCGTTCGATGGGTCGCGATACGACGGGCGTGATTGGTATGAATCTCGACTCCGGTGACTTAGTGAAGGCCATGGAGATCGTGGATGCGGCCAATACCTTACTCGTCGTGGGTATCGACGGTATCGGAAAACGCACGGCGTTTGATGATCCTGAAACTAGGGAGCCGATTTATCGTAAGCAGTCTCGCGGTGGTAAGGGTGTAATTGCGATTAAGACTGAAGTCGGCGTGGCGGGCGCACTCAGCGTTAAGGAAGATGACGAAGTCATGATGCTGACCAAGGGTGGCCAATCCATCCGTACGAAGGTTAAAGACATTCGTTGCACCGAAGGCCGTAACACCAAGGGTGTCCGCGTCATGAGGCTCAAGGATGGAGAGATCTTAACCGGCATCTCCAAGGTCGAGCGTTCGGACGAAGAAGAAGAAAACGCTAAGCCGCCTTCAGCGTAAGCGACTGTTTAAACTCTCGAACATGGGGCGCGAAAGCGCCCCATTTCTTTTATGCCTTTTCCAGAGTGGCAATGCACTCAATGTGGCGCGTTTGGGGGAAGAGATCGAACGGTTTAGCCGAGACGACTTTCCAGCCACGCGCGCAGAGGTATTTTAAATCGCGCGCTTGGGTGTCGGGTGAACAGCTAATATAAATAATACGACGGGGAGAAAATTTATGCAGTTGTTCGAGGAAACTCTCGTCACAACCCTTGCGTGGTGGATCGACGATGACGGCGGATTCATGTCCGCGTACGGGGATACTTTTGAAAATCGATTCAGCCGAGCCGGCGATGAAGCGGCAGTTCGTTAAACCATTGAGGGTGGCGTTCTCGGCGGCTTTGCGGGCGGCGTCAGCGCTGACTTCGATCCCATTAACGGAGTCGAAACTCTTCGCGCCGGAAATGGCAAACAATCCTGAACCACAATACGTATCGACTAAATGTTTCGCCCCGGAAGCTTTAGCGCTTTCGATGGCGTATTGCACAAAACTTTCGAGCACCGAAGGATTATTTTGGAAGAACTCTCCCGCGAGGAATTTCAATTTAATTTTGCCGACTTTTTCGGTGACGACCTGACGAGAATCGGAAACGACGCCTTCTTCGCATTCGCGGAAAAGCAGGGTGGCACCGCGTTCAAACTCACCAGGGGCACGATGGATTTCTTTGCGGGCGCGGCCGTAAGCGGCGTTGATGGCGTCGGTCGCTAAAGGACATTTAGGCACATCGATGACGCGACGGGTGGTGCCGGCGGCGAGGAAGCCAATGGGGAAATCTTGGCGACGAGGCGTCAGGAAGTGTGGAGTGATTTTGGAACGGTAGCCGTACAATTTCGGCGAAGGGAAGCACGGCTCGATTTCCATTTTTAATCCACCCAGGCGTTCATAAACTTCGGCAACCTGTTTGCGTTTCCATTCTAACTGCGCGGGGTAGTTCATGTTTTGATACTGGCAGCCACCGCATTCGCCGAAGAGTTCGCAACGCGGCTGCACGCGATCGGCCGAAGGAATGATGACGCGAACTAAATCGCCACGAGAAAAGTTAGCGGCGTTATGCCAAATTTTTACCACGACTTTTTCGCCGGGGAGGGCGCCGGTGACGAAAACAACCCAGCCATCGACGCGGCCAAGGCCATCGCCTAAGTTCGTGAGTGTGGCGATTTCGACTTCGACCTCCTGGTGATAAGTGAAAGGACCTTCTCGGAATTTAGGAGGCTGGTTAGACGGAGCTGAATCTTCTTCGGACATGGCAGTAAATTCTTCTCCTGGGGGAGAAGGTCGAGCCTTAACCCTTTTAATGAACGGCTATCCTTGCTCTTTGCGGTGGAATTCGCCTTTAATCGGTCTGTGTCCGAAGAAATCATCCAGAGCCGACAAAATCCCCGTATTCAGGCTGTCGCGCGTTTGCGCGATCGACCTGAGCGCGAGACGCGTGGCCTGTTTATTGCGGAAGGATTGCGTGAGCTCGGTCGAGCCTTCGAAAAGAAAATCAAAATCGAAGAACTTTATTTTTGTCCGGAAATGTTTCGAGGAAGTGAGGCCGCTGAACTCGTCACCCGTTGTCGAGCCGAGCGTATTATTTGCTGTGAAGTGGGACGTTCTGCTTTTGAGAAGATGAGTGGTCGCGAAGGACCCGATGGATTGCTCGGTGTGGCGAAGACGTGGGACTGCTCGCTCGCCCAACTAAAACTATCATCAACGCCTTTATTATTAGTCGCTGAATCGGTAGAAAAACCAGGAAATTTGGGCGCACTTTTACGCACCGCGGATTCAGCGGGCTGTGATGCGCTCATTATTTGTGATCCCGTAACGGATGTTTTTAATCCCAATGTCGTTCGCTCATCGCAGGGTGCCGTTTTTTCGGTCCCGGTGGCCGTATGTTCGTCGACGGAAGCGGCGGCTTGGTTGCGTGCGAATAAAATAAAAACTTTGGCGACGACTCCGGTGGCGACGAAAACATTTTGGGAGGTGGATGTTAAAACTCCGACCGCTTTATTATTAGGATCGGAGAAAGATGGATTGTCGGAGTTCTGGTTAAAAGGGGCGGATGAAAAAATTTCGATACCGCAGGCGGGGTTGTCCGACTCGTTGAATGTATCGATGGCGGCGGCGATTGTTTTGTTCGAAGCCGTGCGTCAGAGACGGAAATAAAAAAGGCCGGACACCTGTCCGACCTCATTTAGTCCTTTATTTACAAGGGTTTTAACCGATTTCTTTCGCGACCATGTCGTCGAGTTTCTTACCATCGACGGCGAAAGCGCGGATACCTTCAGAAGTTTTATCGGAGGCCATAGCGTCTTCGTTATGGTTCCAGCGGAATTCTTTTTCGCCCCAGACTTTGGCGGCTTCGCCTTCAGCGGCGGCCGATTTAGCGTCGAGTACTTGAGGTACGGCGGTGTCATCTTTGGAAAGTTTATCGAGGAGATCGGGCGCGATGGTGAGGAGATCGCAACCGCAGAGCGCTTTGATTTGTCCGGTATTACGGAACGATGCGCCCATGACTTCGGTTTTGATATTATTCTTTTTATAGTAAGCGAAAATACGACGAACGGATTTTACGCCGGGATCATTGGCGCCGGAGGAAGCTTCTTCGTTCCAGTTCGTGCCTTGGGATTTTTTATGCCAATCGTAGATCCGTCCGACGAAGGGAGAAATTAATTGTACCTTAGCATCCGCGCAGGCGACGGCTTGAGCGAAGGAGAAGAGGAGTGTGAGGTTACAGCGGATGCCTTCTTTTTCGAGTTCGGCAGCGGCTTGGATACCTTCCCAGGTGGAAGCCATCTTGATGAGGATGCGTTCTTTCTCGATGCCGGCGGCTTTATAGAGAGCGATGAGCTCTTTTGCTTTGGCGATCGTGGCTGTTTTATCGAAAGAGAGACGAGCGTCGACTTCGGTAGAGACGCGGCCGGGGACGATTTTTAAAATTTCGGTACCGAAGGAGATGAGGAGGGCGTCGACGGCGGAATGAACGCCTTTGCTGCGGTTATCGTGGGCGGCTTTATCGAGCATCGCTTTGTATTCCGGCATTTGAACGGCCTTCAGGATGAGGCTTGGGTTGGTCGTAGCGTCGAGAGGTTTGAAGACCTTCATGGCGGCGAAGTCACCCGTATCGGCGACGACTTTGGTATGTTGGCGAAGTTGTTCGAGTGCGTTCATAGAGTGACGTGAGAGTGGTAAAGTATTGGGGAAATGTCGAGCCAACGCTCAAGCCATTTTAGTTGTCACCTCTGTGTAGCGAAAAAGATTTTTAATTCTAATCATAAATTTAAGAAAATAAAAAAGTAGATTTAAATCAAGTGGGCGTGGATTAAATTCGGTTTCAGAATTTGGATACATTGAGAAAAAAGTGTGCGCACTGGGGTGTTGGGAGTGAGGGGGTTAAATCATGGGCTTAATTTTGGGGTGTGGAGGGTGGCGAATGAAGTCGTTTATCGAGTGATCTCGGAGTGGATTGAAGGGGTGGGGCGGGCGCGGATTTTTACCTATTAGTAAAAAAATTGTTAAAATGAAAAATACGCACCATAAGTCGTTGGTATGTAGGTACTAAAAGTATGTAGTACTATGGATAAAAAAGTAAGTTTCTGCTTGAATAGATGATCCAATTTCTGCACTCTCGAAATTCTTCTCCCTTGTGGAGACTGTTCAACTGGTTGATTTGTGGTTTTTAGGAGGCCGCTTAAAAAAAGTGAGCTAACTATCAAAAAGGCATTGACGAAACATTTAATGCCATCACCGTCCGCCCTTCCTCTAGTTCGCTAGGGGTCAATTTCGGTTCTTTGAGAGTTCATTTTTTGTGCGACAATACGGCCTATCGTATTAGTCAAACCTTACACCTGGTGAACCCGGCGATATGGATCGCGGGTTCTACCATAAAAATTAGAAAACG
>Ga0114979_10000685_pt1 | contig 22267 bp, 14 predicted proteins | sample S_140625_EF_Meta_FD_87315 | JGI IMG/M metagenome (GOLD analysis project Ga0114979, IMG submission 87315) | Freshwater microbial communities from Lake Simoncouche, Canada to study carbon cycling - S_140625_EF_MetaG | ecosystem: Environmental > Aquatic > Freshwater > Lake | place: Lake...
CGTGCGATCAGGTTGCAGAGCGTGGTCTTGCCTGCACCGCTGGCGCCGACGAAGGCGGTCATCTCGCCGGGGCGGGTGCTGAAGGTGACGCTGCCCAGGACGTCCTGCGGTCGGCCCGGATAGCGGTAGGAGACGTCGCGGAGCTCCATGGCGCCGCTCACCTGGGCGCGTTCGAGCCGCACGGCACCCGGACGGTCGGGCATCTCCGCGGGTTCCGCCAGGAAGTCGAGCGTGCGGTCGAGGCCGGCCAGGTGCGTCTGCAGGCCGGTGGCGCTCTGCGCCAGGCTCTCGAGCGGTGCCAGGAGCATCACCAGGTAGGTGAGGAACATGATGAGTTCGCCGGTGGAGATCCGGCCGGCGATGACCTGCGAGCCGCCGTACCAGAGGAGTGCGGCGCTGGCCACGGGAATCAGGAGCTGCCAGACGATCTCGATGGTCCGGCTCCACCACCAGGTGAGCATTTCCTGCCGAGCCAGGAGGTCGAGCGCCGTGCCGTGCCGGATGCCCTCGAAGCGCGGGCGCGCGAAGCCGCGCACCACGCGGATGCCGCTGAACGCCTCGCTGGCGGTGGCATCCACCTCGCCCACCTGCTGGCGGACGTCGCGGAACATCGGGCGCAGCCTGCCGATCCAGGTGCGGTGCGTGAGCGTGACCGCGGGGAAGAGGAGCAGGGCGCCCAGGAGCAGGCGCCAGTCGGTGAGCGCCAGGATGGTGAGGATGCCCGCCAGCTGGATGATGGCGCGCCACGGGTTGTAGAGAAGCGCAAAGACCAGCTCGGCCACGCCGCCCGCGTCCTCGCGGATGATGGCACCGACGCCGCCGGCGCGCAGGCCCTGCACGCGGTGGAGCGGAAGGCGCATGGCGTGGTCGAACGTGCGGCGTCGCATGGCGGTCTGCAGGAGCTTCACCGTGCGGGTGGCCTGGTAGCGGCCGGCAACTCCCACCATCACGCTGCAGGCGCTCACGGTCATCACCGTGCCAGCCAGCCAGCCGAGGAGCTGCGTCGGTGTCTCTGCGTAGCCGCCCAGCACCCGTTCCCACGCGCCGGTGAGCGGCTTGCCGCCGAGGACGTTGTCGATCACCACCTTGGTGGCGGCCGGCGAGATGAGGCCGAGGACGGTCGAGACCGTGACCGTTGCCATGGAGAACGCGATGCGGGCCCGGTATCGGCTGGCGAGTCCGAGGAACTCACGGAACAGCGTGCCGAACGAGCGCGTTCGCTTCGCGCTCTTCTCCCCGTGCCAGGTGACGGTGAGCTTCTCCCGTCGCGCATTGGCCCGCCGCTCCTCGAACTTCCGCAGGTAGTCCGTGTAGCGGCGTCGGCTCGAGGGCTGGGTGCGGGGCATCCCGCGATTCTAGGAGTCCCGCGGATAGACTCGCAGGGATGCAGATCCGCAATGTTGGCCTCGTGACCCTTCCCGTGATCCTGGCCCTTGCCGCCGCTCCGGCGTGGGGCCAGTCGGCGCCGTCCGCCCCGAAGGCGACTCCCGCCGAGCAGGCGAAGGACGCGCCCAAGTCGGGCAGCGCCCCCAAGACCGACAGCACCCCGAAGTCCGCCGAGCCGGCCGGCGACGAAGCCCCGGCGAAGGGCAAGAAGAAGGAAGTCCGCCCCGCAGGCTATTGGTTCGGCGTGGAGAAGGCGCCCGAGAAGAAGCAGGGCACCATCCGGATCGCGGCCTACAACGTGGAGAACCTCTTCGACCCCGTCGATGACCCGGCGCTTTCCGGCGAGTACGACGACGCCAAGATGGTCACGAAGCCCACGCGCGTGCAGGCCATCGCCGACGAGATCAAGCGGCTCGATGCTGATGTCCTCTGCGTGGAGGAGATGGAGAGCATGGAGGCGCTCGCCTGGTTCCGCGACACCTACCTGAAGGACATGGGCTACGCGCACCTCTACAGCGAGGACGTCGGCTACTACCGCGGCGTGGAGCAGGCATGCCTCAGCCGGTTCCCCATCAAGGCGCACGCCACGTTCGTCACCGAGGACCTGTCCGACATGGACGCCAAGCGCGACGGCGAGGGCTGGGCCGGCAAGAAGCCGGAGCAGGGCCAGAAGTTCCAGCGGTCGCCGCTCAAGCTCGAGATCGACGTGAACGGCTGGCCGCTGACGGTCTATTCGGTGCACCTGAAGGCCGGCGGCAAGGAGTTCGAGTTCCAGCGCGAAAGCGAGGCGCTGCAGCTCGTGGACTTCGTGAACAAGGACCTTGCCGCGAACCCGGATGCCAACATCGCCGTGATGGGCGATTTCAATGCCACCCCGTCGATGAAGGCCATCAAGGCCATGTCGGAGGGGGGCCTGCGCAGCGCCTATGACTTCCGTGCCGTGAAGAAGGGCAACACCAAGGACCTCTACACCACCCATGACTCCGGCCGCGCCATCGACTACATCTACATGAGCAAGGGCCTCGCCGCGGACATGACCGATGGCGGCTTCTTCGTGCTGAGCACCATGCACCCGCCCAGCGACTACGACTGGAAGACCGATCCCGAGAAGGAGAAGGTCCCCGCCGGCTACGCGAGCGACCACTGCCCGGTGGCCATCGATGTCACGCCGAAGGACACGAAGCCCGCTGACGCGAAGCCGGCAGCCGCGAAGCCTGCGAGCGAATCAAAGTAAGTCCGCACGGCCCTCGCCCGCAGCGGTGAGGCCATCGCCGATCCGCCGCCACCGGCCCAAAGCGCCCCTGGCCCCGCAGCCGAAAGAGGCACTCGCACCAAGCGAGTTGTTTTGCGCAGCAAAACCTGTCTGAGCGACTGCGAGTGCCTCTGCAGGCGAAGGGCGCCAGTACGCGCGCCCGGACTGCGAGTACCTCTGCAGGCGAAGGGCGCCAGTACGCGCGCTCAGCCAACGCAAACGGGCGCGGCCCGTAAGGACCGCGCCCGTGGTTGCGCTTGCGTTGTTAGAAGCAATCAGCCGTTCTGCCCGACGCCCATCTTGAAGAACTTGGAGATCTTCACGCCCGCAGGCAGGATCTCCTTGATGGCCTTCTTGTCGTCGCGCACGTACTTCTGGCCGAGGAGGGTGACTTCCTCGAAGAACTTGCGCAGCTTGCCTTCGGCCATCTTCTGGGCGATCTGCTCGGGCTTGCCGGAGGCCTTGGCCTCGGCGACGGCCTCCGCGGTCTTGGTGGCCACCACGTCCGCGGGGACGCCGTGCTCATCCACCGCGATCGGGGCGGGGCTGGCCGCCACGATGTGCTGGCAGATGCCGACGCCGGTGTCGGCGTCGAGCTCTCCGCTGTAGACGATCATGGCGCCCTTCTTGCCGTCGTGGTGGACGTAGGAAGCGAAGCCTTCGCCCTCGACGACCTCGCCGCCGCCGAACGAGAGGTTCTCGCCGGTCTTGATGCGGACCTCGTCGAGGCGCTTCTTCATGGCGTCGGTGTTGACGGCCGGGCCCACGGGGCCGGCAGCGGCCATCGTGGCGAGCTCGGCGGCCATCTCGCGGAACTCGGGGTTGCGGGCCGTGAAGTCGGTCTCGGCGCGGACCTCGCAGATCACGGCCTTCTTGCCGACGATCGCGACCACGACGCAGCCTTCGCCGGCGGCACGGTCGGTGCGGGTGTCCATCTTGCCCTTGAGCTTCTCGCGGAGACGCTCCTCGGCGAGCTTCGCGTCGCCGTTGGCTTCGACGAGGGCGGCCTTGCAGTCCATCATGCCAAGGCCGGTGCGCTCGCGCAGGGCCATGACGTCCTTCGAATTGATGTTGGCGGTGGTCATTCAGTCACCTCTGTTGGGGTGTTGGTGTGCGAAAGGATGAGCTGCGATGCGTCAGACGCCGGGTGCCGGGGCAGCTTCGCTGCGCGGGGCATCGGAGGCGCTGCCCGAACGGCCTTCGGCGCGGAACTGGCTCCGGCTCGAACGGCGGACGGGACGCTGGTTCGGGGCATCGGCATCGCCGGAAGCGATGGCGGCGGCGCCCATCTCCTCGGGGGACGCATTCGTGCGCTCGCCACGGCCGGCCTGGGCCGCCGCGCAGAGCTCACGGATGATGATGTCGATGGAGCGCATCGAGTCGTCGTTGCCCGGGATCGGGATGTCCGCGAGGTCCGGGTTGCCGTCGGTGTCGATGAGGCAGATGGTCGGGATGCCGAGGGACTTGGCCTCGAGCAGGGCGTTCAGCTCGCGCGTGGTGTCGACCACCACGATGGCGCCGGGCAGCTTGCCCATGGTGCGCAGGCCGTTCAGGTTGCGATGGATCTTCTTCTGCTCGCGGGCGAGCTGCGATTCCATCTTCTTCGAGTAGTTCTTGATGCTGCCGGTCTCGGCCAGCTTCTCGAGCTCCTCGAGGCGGCGGAGGCGCTCACGGATGGTGCGGAAGTTGGTCAGGATGCCGCCGAGCCAGCGCTCGGTGACGTAGGGCATCTTGGAGTCGGCGCAGTACTGCTCGACGGCGCCGCGCGCCTGGCGCTTGGTGCCGACGAAGCAGACGTCCTTGCCGCTCGCAACGGTCTTGGCGATGAACTTCTTGGCGAGCAGGAGGCCCTTGATGGTCTCCTTGATGTCGATGATCGAGACGCCGTTCTTCGTGGCGTAGATGTACGGCTTCATCTTGGGGTTCCAGTTGGAACGACGCTGGCCGAAAATGACTCCAGCTTCGACGAGTTCCTTCGCGAGCGACTTCTGATCAGACATGTGGGCTCTCCTTACGAGCAGCAGCAGCGACACCGCGGGCACGGCCGGTGGACGCCGGGATTCCGGCGGCCGTCCCGAACCAAGGGCGCTTGGAACGAGGACGATGGGAACCCCGCGCGGGGTGCCCGTACGTTGCGGTGTCCACCTGTGGGCCGCAACGCCCCGCGATCAGCGGGGAAACGGTGGAGGCTACAGAAAAAGGGCCTCCCATGCAACGGAAACAGGGGTGGGCCTGTCCAGTTCCGTCATGGCGGCGCCATTATGCGCCCAGCGGCGGTGAATGCGCGGTGGTGGGGATCAGATCACCTTCGAGGCCACCTGGCGGAGCCAGAGGCGCTCGGTGCCGTGACCGGCGAAACCGGTGGCCACCACGATGCGGTCGCGCGCGGACAGGTGCTTGCCGCCGCGGAGGAGCCGCTCGGCAGTGCGCACGAAGTCGCGCGAGTCGGCGGGGCGCGGAATGCGGATCGCTCGCACGCCGCGGAAGAGCGCAAGCGTGCGGAGCTCGGTGTCGGTGGATCCGAACGCGTAGATCGGGACGTTGACGTCGGTCTGGCTGATGTAGCGCACGGAGCGCGGGTCGGTCCAGGTGACGATCGCGCGTGCGTGGCCGTCGGTGGCCATCTGCGCCATGCTGCGGGCGAGGACGGCGGCGGTGTCGTCGCTCTCCACCAGTTCGCGCGAGCGGAGCGCGCGGGCGGGCAGGCCGGTCAGCCAGGATTCGGTCGCCTGCGCGATGCGGCGCATGGCGTTCACGGCGTCCACGGGATACTTGCCGGCGGCGGTCTCGCCGCTCAGCATCACGGCGTCGGCACCTGCGAAGATGGAACCGGCCACGTCGGAGGCCTCCGCGCGGGTGGGCAGCGGTGCGTCCATCATGCTCTGGAGCATCTGCGTGGCCACGATGCAGGGAATCGCGGCGCGTTCGCAGGTGGCCTGGATACGCCGCTGTTCCACGGGAACGCGCGCGAAATCAAGTTCGATGGCCAGGTCGCCGCGCGCCACCATCATGGCGTCGGCCTCCGCGGCGATGGCGTCGAGGGACTGCAGGGCCACCGGGCGCTCGATTTTGGCGACGATGCCGGGCACGCGCCCGCGGCTTGCCTTGGCGCTCTTCTCGAGGGTGCGGCGCAGGCTGCGGATGTCCTCCGCATGCTGCACGAAAGACAGTGCCACGAAGTCCGCGCCGTGGCGCACGGCCCAGTCGGCCAGCACGCGGTCGCGGGCGGTGGGCGCGGTGAGGCTCACCGCGGTCTCGGGAAGGTTCACGCCCTTGCGGCTCGAGATGGTGCCGCCCACCTCGCAGGTGCACTCGACGGTGCCGCGGCGGTTGGAGCGAACGCGCAGCTGCACGGCGCCGTCGTCGATCAGGACGCGGTCGCCGGGCTTCACGTCCTTGCCGAACTGCGGATAGTCCACGTGCAGCGTGACCGGGCGCGCGTCGGGGTCGATGGCCGCGGTGCCGGGCGTGATGCGGACCGTGTCGCCGTGGCGGAGCCGGACGGTCTGGTTGTCCTGGATGATGGTGAGCCGGATCTTCGGGCCTGGAAGGTCGGCCAGGATGCCGGTTTCGATGCCGAGCGCCCGGGCCGCGCTGCGGATCGCGGTGACCGTGCGCGCGTGGGTGTCGGGGTCGCCGTGGCTCATGTTGAGCCGGAAGACGCTGACGCCCGCCCGCAGGAGCTTGGTGAGCATGGCCGGGCTCGAGGAGGCGGGGCCCACGGTGGCCACGATGCGGGTCAGGCTTCGGTCGACGCGGAAGTTGGCGAGGTCGCGCGGCATGGGCCGAATACTACGATCACGGCGTTGCCTGCCGGCGCGCGGCGACTTGCAAGGGAACCACCACATGCTCCAGAAGATCTTCAAGGCCTACGACGTCCGCGGCATCTATCCCGAGCCCCTCAACGAGCAGGATGCGTGGCAGATCGGCTTCGGCACGGCCAAGTTCCTGATGGACGCCGCCAAGGCCGAGGGGCGTTCGGACGCGGGTGCGCGCACGGTGGTGGTGGGGCGCGACATGCGCAAGAGCTCGCCGAGTCTGGCGCGTGCACTCAAGGACGGCATGATGGAGGCCGGGGCACACGTGGTCGACGTGGGCATGGTGGACACGCCGTTCACCTACTACGCGGTGAACGCGCTGAACGCGGCGGGCGCGGTGCAGACCACGGCGAGCCACAACCCGGCGCAGTACAACGGCTTCAAGGTGAGCGCGGCGGGCGCCAAGCCCGTGGGCCAGGACACGGGGCTGAGCGCCATCAAGGCGATCGCCGAGGGTGCGCGCACGGGCATGGGCCCGGGCGGCGGAAGCGAGGAGACGCGCGACCTGTGGGAGGGGTATCGCGCGCACATCCTCCAGTTTCTGCCGAAGGAGATCCTGGACGGCACGCGCACGCTGCAGGTGGTGATCGATGCGTCCAACGGCATGGCCGGGACGATGGTGCCGAAGGTCTTCGGCGACGTGAAGGGGCTGAAGATCACCGCCATCAACTTCGACAATTCGACCGGCGAGTTCGTGCACGAGCCGAACCCGCTGGTGGAGGCCAACCTGGCGTCGACGCGCGAGGGCGTACGCACGCTGAAGGCCGATTTCGGCGTCTGCTTCGACGGCGACGCCGACCGCTGCATGGTGGTCGACGAGCGCGGCGAGCCGGTCGGCTGCGACCTGCTCACGGGCTGGCTCTCGCAGGGCTGGATCACGGCGAACCCGGGCTGCTCCATTGTCTACGACCTGCGCAGCACGCGGTCGGTGGAGGAGAGCGTGCGCGCCGCGGGCGGCGTGCCGGTGGAGGGAAGGGTGGGCCACGTCTTCATGAAGCAGAAGCTCCGCGAGACGGGTGCGCCGTTCGGCGGCGAGCTGAGCGGCCACTTCTACTTCCGCGACATGTGGTGCACCGACAGCGGCGCGCGCGCGTTCGTGAACGTGGTGAGCGCGCTGGTGGCGGCGGGAAAGCCGGTTTCCGAGTGCATCACGCCCTTCCGGAAGTTCTTCCAGAGCGGCGAGATCAACTTCGAGAACGAGGACAAGCAGGGCGCGCTGGATGCGCTGCGCAAGAAGTACCCGCAGGCGAAGTTCCACACGCTGGACGGCCTCAGCATGGACTGCGGCAGCTGGTGGGCGAACATCCGCATGTCGAACACGGAGCCGCTCCTGCGCCTCAACCTGGAGGCGCGCGACGCGGCGACGGTGGCGGCGATGGTGCAGGAGCTGGAGCCGATCCTCGGGCACCGCGTCGAACATTGAGAAATTGTGTCCGGAGATACCCCGGACACAATTTCTCAGAAAGAGCTGGGGGCTCTCTCACTCAAGCTCGCCCCATTCCCCGAGCATGATCGCAAGATCACTGCCACTTACCTGGCCATCGCCATTGAGGTCACCGATGATGGGATGATCCGATCCCCAGAGTCCAAGAAGGACTGCGATGTCGGCACCGGTGATTCTGCCGTCAAGGTCGAAGTCCCCAAGTGCATACTCGCAATTGTCGATCCGGCTGTCACCATCCTTGTCCACCTCCCCGTCGGTGATGTCGCAGGAGTCCGGTCGACCGTTCGAATTGCAGTCCCGTGCGGATCCGCCGACAACATCGCAGCTGTCCGGCACGGAATTCGCATTGCAGTCGGGAGCGGCGCCAGTCAGAATTTCATAGGCGTCCGGTATTCCATTTCCGTTGCAGTCGGCCTTGCATTCATCGGGAACGCCGTTGCCATCGATGTCTCTGCTTCTGCCGGCCGCGATATCGCAGGAATCCGGAATGCCGTTGTGGTTGCAGTCCGGCGCGGTACCTGCGTTGACATCACAGCCATCGGGTACGCCGTTTGCGTTGCAATCCGGCACTGTGCCCGACTGGACATCGCAGGAATCCGGGATGAGGTTCGCGTCGCAGTCAGGGACCGATCGGCTGGCCACCTCGCATTGGTCGGGCACCCCGTTGTGGTTGCAATCGGGTGCATTGCCGCCCGCGATGTCGCAGGAATCGGGAATGCCGTTCGAGTTGCAGTCCTTGGTGGTCCCTGCGGCGATGTCGCATGAATCGGGTACGCCGTTTGCGTTGCAGTCCGGAGCTGCGCCCGAGGCGAGGTCGCAAGCGTCAAGGATCCCGTTGCGATTGCAATCCGGTCCAGCGCCGCTGGCGATGTCGCATGAGTCCGGCACATGGTTCGCGTTGCAGTCCGTCACGAGCCCGGCGGAAATTTCATAGGAGTCCGGCAGGGTGTTCTGATTACAGTCGATCTGGCATTCGTCCGGGACGCTGTTGGCATCGATGTCCCGCGAGCGTTGGCCTGCAATGTCGCACGCGTCAATGAAGCCGTTGGCGTTGCAGTCCGGTGCAACGCCTGCAGCGATCTCGCACAGGTCGCTGGTTCCGTTGCCGTTGCAGTCATACTTGGCACTCCCGTACCGCACGCTGACCTCGCAAAGGGGATTGGAGCACTGCGAGCCGTCGACGAGCGCCGATCCCTTCACGGATACCGGTACCGAGCCGGACCACTGCGCTACGAGCAGGTTCCACGTTGTCGAAGGAAGCGAAACCGTCGCGATGTTTGGCTGGATCGGACAATCGGCTCCGCCGGTCTGGAACATGTTTGACGAGACAACGACATCGCCAAATCGCAGGATGCAGTATTCGGTGGGTGCGCCGAGGTCGCCGATCGCCCGAACGGTCACGGTGACATCGGTTGTCGTCGGCGTGGCAAGCAGCAGCGACCCCGTGATTGGCGCGGTCGCCGAAATTGCACCGAGATTGCCGGTGGAAATCACGGTCGTGCCGTCCTCGCACGAGTCGGGGATCGTATTTCCGTTGCAGTCGGGTGCAAATCCGGCGCCGGTTTCATACGCGTCGGGCAGTCCATTCCTGTTGCAGTCCGGTCGGCACTCGTCCGGGACTCCGTCGGTATCGACGTCGTTGGACGTGCCGCCCGCAACATCGCAGGAGTCCGGGCGCCCATTGCGATTGCAGTCCCCCGACTGACCACTCGCGAGATCGCATGCGTCCGGCACCGAGTTGCCGTTGCAATCGGGCACGAGTCCGGTGGAGATCTCATAGGCATCTGGCAGGTCGTTGGTGTTGCAGTCGGGCTGGCATGAGTCGGGAACGCCGTTTTGGTCGACGTCTACTGACGTGCCGTCTTCGATGTCGCAAAAGTCCGCACGCCCGTTGCCATTGCAATCCGCCGGGGAGCCCGTGATGATTGTGCACCGCGACGGAGCGCGGATCGGCACCTCGAGTACTTCCCCGGTCTTGAATAGCGAAACCCGGGCGTATGACGTGGTTGGTGCGACACTCGACGTGAATCCGAATGCGTAGAGGGTGCCGTATCGGATGGCATTCGCATTCGGGTTCTGCGCGAATGTCTCCTGGCACCGCCACCGGACTCCGGAGGAAGTGGGCTCGAAGATCCAATCGAGGCTGTTCCACACCTCTCCGGAATGGAACGGGATGTCGCGGAAGTAGTGGTCGCTCGTCGTCACGCTCCCGTCGATGGCGAGCTCGAACGAAGCGGCTGCAGCGTCGGAATTCTGGTTGTAGACCGCGTACCAGTAGCGGTACTGTCCGTTCCCTAGATCGATGACGTTGGATCCGACGTAGTACCGACCGTCAGGTCCGTCGATCGGCGTGACGATCGCTCCCGGTGCAGCGACGGGCCATGCCATGATCGCCGGTCGCGTTTGAATCGTTTGGCCGGTTAGCGTGAGCGGGTAACTGCCGGAGGTGGGGGAGCCCACCGCGAAGTTCCGGTACGACGCGTTGTTGTTGTCATTGCCTGCGAGCGCGTCGTCGGGCGAAGTCACCATGCTCTCCGCCACGTAGATCGCGCCGAGGTGGAGGTTGGGGTCAAGGTCCGCTAGCGAAATCTGTACTCGACGGCCCATTGAGCCCTGTCCGGACGGAATCGCTGGCCAACTGCTCCTCTCGGCGCCGTCATCCGCGGGGAAGAATCCTGTCGAGACATTGACGCGAGATCGAGGCCCGAGGTCCGCTTGGGCTCCTTGCAAGGATGCACTATTCGGGTCGGAACAACCGACTCCGAGCCACGACGGGCACCCGGACCCGGCAGGCTGGCAGGCCCCGCAAAGGGTTTGCTGCAGTGCGCAGTACGCGTAAAAATTCCAGCTCACGCCTATCTGAGCGATTGCTCCACCTTCGATCCGGAACACCGAAGTTCCAAACAGCGGGTGTTGCGAGCTATTCGCAAAGTTGCTGATTTGAGAGGTCCCGGCATTACACCACGTCGAACCGAAAGCGTAGGCCCCAATGGCAGTGCCATTCACGGTGCTGGACCCGTACCTAGTGACGTCCGTGATGGCGCCGACGATTGCGTCCGGACCTTGTGAATGGGCCGGCAGTGAGGTGAGCAACCCACTAAGCAGGACAATCGGCATCATCAGGTGGTCGGCCCAGCAGTGCGTCCTCTTGACCCTGCGTGGGCCCGACTTGCTTCGAACGTTGTACTGCATCTCGGGCATCGTGAGCTCCTGAGTCCCAATTGGGTGCTGGCCCGGCACAACGCAGTGAGAAACCACGCGCCGGAGCATTCGCGGATCGGTCAAAACATACCTCGTAATCGCAAACAGGCGGATAATTTTTCTATGAATTGCTAATCATTGGTGCCGCGGCCCTTCTGCGTGCAAAGATCTGCTCCCCGTTGCTCCGATTGCTGCCGTGCGGCATTCCGGTAACAGCGATTCGCGCGGTCACCGAGGCGGTGAAGGTGCGCGAGCTTGAGCCCGTGCTCGGGCACCGCGGGCCACCTCTACCTGGATCGGATTTCTCACTCACCCGGGATGTGCGTGATCACGCCTTCCCACGGGCTGCTGGCGTTCGCGTAGAGCTTGCGCGGGATGCGGCCTGCACGCGCGGTGTGCCAGCCGGCGTCGAGCGCGAGGCGCATGGCGTGGGCCATTCGCACCGGGTCCTGCGCGTGGGCAATGCCGGTATTGAGGAGCACGCCGTCGGCGCCGAGCTCCATGGCGTGCACGATGTCGCTGGCCGTGCCGACGCCCGCATCGACGATCACCGGGTACTCCGGGCTCCCGCCTTGCTCGGCGAGCTTCAGCCGGTCGATCACCATGCGGATGGCCGCGGGATTCGCCACGCCGCGGCCGCTTCCGATGGGGCTGCCGGCGGGCATCACGCTCGCCGCACCCGCATCGCGGAGGCGCGCGGCGATGATCGGGTCATCGCTTGAATAGCAGAGCACCGTGAAGCCATCCTTGACGAGTTCCTTGCAGGCCTCGAGCGTGCCGACCGGGTCCGGGAGGAGCGTGGTCTTGTCGCCGAGCACTTCAAGCTTCACCCAGCCCGCGCCCGGGTTCCCGAGCTGCTCCAGGATCTCGCGCCCCAGGCGCGAGACGCGCACTGCGTCCTCGGCGGTGAAGCAGCCGGCGGTGTTCGGGAGGATGGTGAGCCGGTCGAGCGGCAGGAAGTCGAGGATCGACCGCCCCTGCGCGTCCACCAGGCGCTCGCGGCGCACGGCCACGGTGACGCAGTCGGCGCCCGACGCCTTGATGGCGGCCTGCATGGTGGGGTAGTCGCGGTACTTGCCGGTACCCACCACCAGGCGGCTGCGGAGCGTGAAGCTCCCGATCCGGATGGGCGGGATGGCGGGGGCGGTGGCGTCGATGGCTGCCTGGGTGGACATCTGTGTGCGGCCTCAGCCGCCTCCGACGAGCGTGACCACTTCCACGCGGTCGCCTTCGGCGAGCGCGTGGTTGGGATGCTCGGACTTGCGGACGAGCCGCGCGTTCACTTCGACCGCGCAGGGTGCCTTGTCGAGGCCGAGCGACGCCAGGAGGGCGGCCACGGTGGTGGCGCCGGTCAGTTCCTTCGGCTGGCCGTTCAGTTCGATCTGCACGCGGGCAGTGTAGGGCGGCGTGTACGGGCTACGATTGCGCCATGCCCGCCGCGCCTGCCGCACCCGTCACGCCATCTCCGCTCCGTCGCCGGTTCCGTGCGGCGGCGTTCCTGGCATGCGCCACGGCGGTGTGCCTGACGGCCGCCGGCTGCAAGAAGCCCAGGTACGACACCAGCACCCCGGACCTGGCCATCGACGCCATGGCGCGGATGGTGAAGGACGGGCGCCCCGAGCTCCTGCCCACCATGGTGGACATCGAGGCGCGCGACATCACCTTCCCGGACGGCGTCACGGAGGCGAGCGCCATTGAGGACGTGAAGCGCAAGACGGGCGACATGCTGGCCCAGCTCTGGCGCGTCAGCAAGAAGCTGAAGACGACCTTCCCGAAGGACGTCGATGCCGAGCTCGCCAAGGGCGGCTCCTGGGCCACGCGCACCGGTTTCGGCGACGTCTTCACCGCCGTCCTTTCCGACCCCTTCGGCTGGCTCGACGCCAACCGATCGCGGCTCAAGGTGGACGATCTTGGCGACGGCACCGCCGCATTCAGCGTGGACGGAAAGCCCGTGCTCGGCGGCACGCTCTCCATGCGCGAGACCAAGGATGGCTGGCGCATCGCCGTGCCCGTGGAGCTCATCCGCACCAGCGGCTATTTCCCGGACACCCGCGAGGAGTGGGCGGTGCTGGCGTACTTGATGATCGCCGTCGAAAACGCGCTCGGCGACTTCGAGAACGAGCTCGACACCGGCAAGTTCAAGAACCTCTCTGCTGCCGGTGAGCGCGCGGGGCGCATGATTGCCGAGAGCGCGGCCGCGCAGGCGATCATCTTCACGATGATGCAGCAGAAGGACGGGCCCGCCAAGGGCGGATCGCTCGAGATGAAGGTGGGCGGCGCGCAGATCAACATCGGCGGCACCGGGAACGTGGAGAAGGACATGGGCCAGGCCGGCGACATCATGCGCCGCCAGGCAGAGCAGTGAGCTGTGCGGCTCCGAGGTGAGCGGCGCTGCGGCGTCGTGACCGGGGGGCTCGTGCGGTGAACTGCGCCCGGCTTCGCCCGCAATCTCAGAAGATCACGAACGTGATCACCGCGAACACCGGGAGCAGGATGCCGCCCGACCACAGCATGTATCCGAAGAAGCTGGGCATCTGCACGCCTTCCTCGCGGGCGATGGCCGCCACCATCAGGTTCGGACCGTTGCCGATATAGGTGTTGGCGCCCATGAAGACGGCGCCGCAGCTGACACCCGCCAGGAGCCGCGGGTCCACCAGCCCACCGGAGAAGCGGATGCCGTCGGCCAGGTCCTGCGGCGTGACCGCGCGCGCCACGTCTGCAAAGACCAGGTAGGTGGGCGCGTTGTCGAGGAAGCTCGAGAGCATGCCGGTGGCCCAGAAGAAGTGGGCCGGGCTGTGCAGGCCGAGCTGGCCGCCGCGGTCCACCAGGAGTTCGAGCGCGGGCTGCATGGCGAGGAACAGCCCGGAGAACAGCGCGGCCACCTCGACGATGGGCCCGAAGTCGAAGTGGTTCGCCTTGCGCACCTCGCGCGGCGTCAGCCACAGGCTGGCGAACGCGCAGAGCAGCATGACACCCTCGCGCGCGCCGTCCGGGACGACCACGCCGAGGCGACCGAGCTCCTTGCCAGGCACCATGATCGCGGCCGCAAGCACCACGCCTGCGAGCCACAGCACGTTGCCGCCGCCGGAAACCTTGATGCTCACTTCCGAGTCCGCATCGACCACGTCTTCCGGCTCGCCACCTGCGCCATCCTTGCGCGCCATGGCCACGTCGATCGCGAAGAACACCACCAGCAGCGTGATGTTGGCAATGAGCCACTCCGGGAGCAGCGTCAACGTCCATGCGAACGGCACGCCGCGCAGGTAGCCCAGGAAGAGCGGCGGGTCACCGATGGGAAGGAGCAGGCCACCGATGTTGCTGACGATGAAGATGAAGAAGATCACCAGGTGCGCGCGGTGCTTCCGATGCTTGTTGGCGCGGATCAGCGGCCGGATCAGGAGCATGCTTGCTCCGGTGGTGCCGAGGATGTTGGCGAGCACCGCGCCGAGCGCCAGGAACGCGGTGTTGAACCGCGGCGAGCCGGGCAGCCGCCCGGAGATCACGATCCCGCCGGCGATCACGTACAGCGAGAAGAGCAGGATGATGAACGGGAAGAACTCCGCCGCCGCATGGTGCGCCGCGTCGACCGCTCCGCCGGCGCCCTTGAGCGTCGCCACGATTCCGAGCGCCACCAACCCGCACGCCGCGGAGACCATGAACTTGCTGCGGTTCGATTCCCACCAGTGGGCCGTGCGGCGCACGAGCGGGAGCACGGCGATGGCAAGGAGCAGGGCGGCAAAGGGCGCCACCGTCCATGCGGGGAGGTGGACCACGGACGCGGAGTCGGTCATGCATCGGAGGGTAGCGCGGCGTACCCTTGCGGTGCATGAACGCGCCACGCCTCGTCACCGCCTTGGTCGCTTGCGCCCTTCTTGCCGTCGCGGCTTCGCCCGCATCGGCCGCTGCGCCACCCGTTCCGGGCCGTGGCTACGGGCTTCCGCTCCGCACCGTGGATGGGCTCGATGACGTCCGGGCCGCCATCGTCACCGACGACGGCATCCTGACGGCAGCGCTCGGCCCGGGCGGCGTGGTCCGCATCGACCGCGAGGGCAAGCGCGAGACGCTGGTGCCGTGGTGGCCCGCGGGTGGCATCGCCGAGGCAGTGGCGCTGGCCCGTGCGCCGGACGGCCGCATTGCCGTGGCGGATGCGGCGCGCAGTGCGGTGGTGATGGTGGGGTCCGACGGTGCGCGCACGCTGATGTCGCTCGCCGTGAACGGCGTGCCCGTGCGGCCCGTGGGGATCACCTTCGACGCAGACCGCATGCTGGTGGCGGACGGCGCCATGCCGCAGGTGGTGGTGTGTGGCCTCGATGGCTCCGTGCGGGGCGCGTGGGCCGTGGAGCGCCCGCCGGCTCCTTCGCTGACGCCGCTCCTTTCCGGCATCGCTGCGGGCGCCGGCACCGTGATGGTCACCGATTCGGCCAACAACATGGTGGTGGCACTCTCCGCGAAGGACGGCACGCGGATCGCTGCGCAGGGGGACCGGGGGTCGTTCAGCGGCATGTGGCAGTCGCCGGCATCGGTGGCTTTCGATGGCGTTGGCTTCCTGGTCACTGACCTCCTGAATCACCGCGTGGTGCGCGTCGACGCCATGTGCAAGCCGATGGACGAATGGGGCATGCACGCCGTGCGCCCGCGCGAGGGCAACGGGAAGATCCACTATCCGACCACGAGCACCGTGTCCCCGGATGGAACCATCGTCGCCGTTTCCGAGCCGTTCGAGCGACGCATCCAGCTCTTCGGCGGCATGCCGGAGCTCGATCCGAAGGCGCCGCGCATGACACCGCTTCCGGCGTTCGAGGGCGTGGCCAGCCACTTCAGCACCGAGATCGCCGTCGACGGGAAGTCGCTCCTGGTGTTCGAGCCGGAGTCGGCGTCGGCGCTTGTCTTTGACCTCCGTGACGAGCCGCCGATCCACGTGACCACGCTGGGTGGACCCGGCAAGCAGCCGGGACAGTTCGGGCAGGTCACCGCGCTCTGCGTTGATGACGCAGGCAACCGATTCCTGTTGGCCGATCCCGTGCGCGGCGTGATCTCTGAATTCACGTTGCTCCGCGACGGCACTGCGCCTCACTTCGACCCGTTCATGGCGCGCCTGGTGCGCGAGACCACGTTCGACTGGATGCCTGCGTTCCTGGAGCGCACCAAGCTCGGCGGTCCGCCGCGCTGCTGGCCGCTGGACATGCGGCGCACGCCCGAAGGGACGCTGGTGATCCTGGACGGCTTCGGCCCGCGCGTCATCGAGCTCGATCGCGACCTTCGGCCGATCGGCGGATTCGCGCCGCCGCGATCCGGCGAGGGCAGGCTGGTGCTTCCCACGCAGTTCGCCTTCGCGCATGGCGGCGACCTGATGGTGGTGGATGCTGCCGATCGCGCCGTCAAGCGCTACGCCAAGGCGGATGGCGCGTTCCGCGGAGAATGGAAGCTGGACGGTATGAAGCGGCCCTTCGGCGTCGCTGCCGCTCCGGCCACGGCGGATGCAGGCGCGCCGATCGGGCGAAACCGCTTCGCCATCACCGACGCCGCCGGCGACGAGGTGTGCATCCTGGACACCTCGGACGGGCGGATCGTGGCACGCGGCGGCAAGAACGGCAGCAAGCCGAGCGAACTGTGGGAGCCAGCGGCCATCGACTGGAGCCCGGCCGACGGGCGCCTGTACGTCACCGACCATGGGAACCATCGCGTGCAGACCTTTGCGCTTGACGGGGCCTGGCAGTCGAGCTTCGGCATCGGCCGCGCCTGGGTGCGTCCGAAGGACCCGCAGGCGACCGCGCCGGTGAACCCCGAGGGCAAGATGCCATCGGCTGCGGGTGCTGCCGACACGCGTGCGCAGTTCGCTGCGGCGACGCAGGACGCCGAAGGCTGGTGGCGCGGGCGCAGCACCGACGGCGCGTGGGACGTCGCGTGGAAGTTCGATGGCGGCAAGCCGCCGTTGCGCGACCCGTTCGGGATGGACGTCCGCGTGACGGCGGTGAACGGCGGCGCGCCGTTCGAGGGCACGCTCCGTGCGGACGCCGCCATGCCGCAGCACGGCCACGGCATGAACGTGGCGCCAACGATGAAGCAGGTTGCGCCGGGCGCGTACCGCGTGGACGGCATGCTCTTTCACATGCCGGGCTACTGGGAGCTCTACTTCGATCTCTCGCGAGAGGGCATCATGGAACGCGCCCAAGGGGCGGTGACGCTCGAATGATGGCCGTCGCAAGCGTGCTGGCATGGCTCGCGTTCCAGGCTGCGCCTTCGCAGGCTGTGCCGTCTGGAGTAGCGCCGGCCGGTGCGCCGGTGCCGCCCGCCACGGCCACTCCCGTGCCGAACTTCACCGTCACCGATGCCCGCGCCACCGTGGGCCCGGCATTCGGCGGCTGGCTGCCCGAAGACATCGCCCGGCGCGTGCGCCGCAACCCGCCGCTCGGCGCATTGCCGGCGGACCCCACCAATCGCTGGGCCGACAGCGCCGATGCCGCGGCGCTCGGGCATCGCCTCTTCTTCGACGAGCGCCTCTCCGCAAGCGGCACGGTGAGCTGCGCCACCTGCCACGATCCCGCGCAGGGATTCGCCGACGGGCGTCCGCTCGCCAAGGGGGAGGGCACGGGGACGCGGCACTCGATGACCGTGCTCAACGCCGCGCACCAGCGCTGGTTCACGTGGGACGGCCGTGCCGACACGCTCTGGAGCCAGGCAGTGCAGCCGTTCGAGACGCCGCACGAGATGAACATGCCGCGCGCCCGCGTTGTGCAGCGCATCAGCGAGGACTCCGTGCTGCGCGCCGCGTACCGCCGCGCGTTCGGCGCCGAACCGCCGGCCGCTGATGCTCCGCCTGCCGTGGTTGATGCCGCGTTCGCGAAGGTCGGCAAGGCCATCGCCGCCTACGAGCGCACGCTGGTGTCCGGCCCATCCGCCTACGACCGCTGGTGGACCCGCCGCGCGGCGGGCGACCCGCAGGCCGACCAGGAACTCACGGACGCAGCGCGACGCGGCCTGCTGCTCTTCTTCGGCAAGGCCAACTGCTTCCAGTGTCATCATGGCGCGCTTTTCTCCGACGGGGAATTCCACATGATCGGCATCCCGCCGCGCGACGGCGGCAAGCCCACGGACGCTGGCCGGTACGCCGTGGTGGATCGCGTGCGCAACGACCCGTTCAACGCCGCGGGCCCGCACTCGGACGACCCGAAGGGCACCCAGGCCACCATCTCGGCCTCGCTCGTCAACTCCCCGGACCGCTGGGGCGAGTTTCGTACCCCCAGCCTCCGCAACGCGGCGTCGAGCGCGCCCTACATGCACGCCGGCCAGATGGTCACGCTTGCCGACGTGGTTCACTTCTACTCCACGCTCGAGGGCGCCACGGCGCTCGATCACCACCGGGAATTGGTGCTGAAGCGGCTCGACCTTTCTGCATCGGAGCAGGCTGATCTGGTGCAGTTCCTGGGTGCGCTTTCGGGCGCGGGGCCGGGCGCGCCCTGGGATCGGGCTCCGGCTGATCGGGCTCCGGGCGATCAGGCTCCGGCTCCCGACCGTTGAATCTCGGTCCTGGACGTTCTGCATCCACGGCTTCGGCCTCCGCTGCATCTGCCGGATTGCGTGCGTTCGGCGCAACCATGCTCCCGTTTGACGGTAGCGTTCGCTCCATGGCAGCAGCCTGCACCGCGCTTTCCGCCCGCACGTTCCTCGGAGCCGGGATGCTCGCCGCTGCAGCGCTCGCGCTGCCCGCCGCCGCGCCGTTGCCGCAGGCCGCCCCCACCGCGCCCGCCTTCACCGACAAGGTTGCCGGCACCGCCATCACCGTCGAGATGATGAAGGTGCCCGCCTGCGATGGCACCGCGCCGTTCTTTGCCTCGCGCGTCGAGCTCTCCTGGGAACTCTTCGACGCCTTCCTCTATCACCTCGACCAGAAGGCCGGCGGCAGCACCGCCGAGAGCGATGCGGTGACGCGTCCCACCAAGCCCTACGTCTCGGTGGACCGTGGCTACGGCCACCAGGGCTGGCCGGCCATCTCCATGAGTTCGAAGGGCGCCGTCCAGTTCTGCGAGTGGCTTTCCAAGAAGACCGGCCGCACGTACCGCCTGCCTACCGTGGCGGAGTGGCAGTGCATGGCGAAGGCCTCCGGCGTCACCGCCGCCACCATGGTGGAGCATGCCTGGACCGCGGCCGATGCCAAGAACGCAAGCCACAAGCTCGGCAGCAAGAAGGCCGATGCCGCCGGCATCGCCGACCTCTGGGGCAACGCCGCCGAGTGGTGCGTGGCAGCCGACGGCGGCTTCTGCATCATGGGCGGATCCTTCAAGGACAAGGTGATCGATCCCGCCGCGATGAAGCCCATCCCGGAGACCGAGGACTGGAACGAGAGCGACCCGCAGTTTCCCAAGAGCGTGTGGTGGCTCGTCGACGGCCCGTACATCGGCATGCGCGTCGTCACCAACGACGCAGTGCCCTCGAACCCGCCGGCGAAGGCCGGCACCCAACCCGCTGCACCGGCGCCCGCCGGCGCGGCGCCAGCAAGCACGGAGAAGACCAAGTGAACAGCACCGAATCCACGGGCGGCGTCTCGCGCCGCGACTTCGTCGCCATCTCGACCGCGGCCGGCATGGCCGCGTTCGTCGCTCCCTCGGTGCTCGGCGCCCAGGCGGCGGGCGGCGAGCCCAAGCCCCTCAAGATCGCGCTCATCGGTTGCGGCGGTCGCGGCTCGGGTGCAGCGGCCCAGGCGCTGAAGGCCGACAAGGGCGTCATCCTCTGGGCCGTCGCCGACGTCTTCCAGGACCGCATGGATGCCTGCCTGGCGCAGTTCGCCAAGCACCCGGCGAAGGATCGCGTGCAGGTGCCGGCCGAGCGCCGCTTCTCCGGCTTCGACGGCTACAAGAAGGCCATCGCCTCCGGCGTCGACGTGGTGCTCCTCTGCAGCGCGCCGCACTTCCGCCCGATGCACCTTGCCGAGGTCGTGGCCGCAGGAAAGCACATCTTCTGCGAGAAGCCCATGTTCGTCGACGCGCCGGGCTACCGCAGCGTGGTCGAGAGCGTGAAGGCCGCCAAGGCGAAGAACATCAACCTGATGTCGGGCTTCTGCTGGCGCCGTTCCGCTCCGGAAGCCGCCACATTCGCGGAGCTCGAGAAGGGCACGCTCGGCGTGCCGATGGCCTACTACGGCTGCTACTACACCGGCCCGCTCGGCACCAAGAAGCGCGAGCAGGGCTGGAGCGACATGGAGTTCCAGGTCCGCAATTGGCAGCACTTCACCTGGCTCTCCGGCGACCAGATGGTGGAGCAGTCGGTGCACTCGGTGGACAAGATGAACTGGTGCTTCCGCAACGAACCGCCGAAGAGCGCGGTGGGCATGGGCGGCCGCCAGCTCCGCGAGGCAATCCCCGAGCGCGGCGATGTCTACGACCACTTCGCCATCGTCTACGAGTGGGCCGACGGCCGCCGCGGCTTCCTCAACTGCCGCCAGGAGCCGGACTGCTACTTCGAGAACACCGACTGGATCGCCGGCACCAAGGGCCAGTGCTTCATCAACGGCTGGGGCCCCACCCACTGGATGAAGGACCCGTCCGGCAAGATGCTCTGGGAATACCCGGCCGATGCGCCCAAGAGCGACATGTACCAGAACGAGCACAACGAGCTCTTCAAGGCGATCCGCGACGGCAAGGTGATCAATGACGGCGACTGGATGGTGGTGAGCTGCATGATGGCCGTCCTCGGCCGCATGGCGGCGTACAGCGGGCAGCAGGTCACCTGGGAGCAGGCGACCGCCAGCACCGAGTCGCTCTCGCCGCCGCAGTACCTGATGGGCCCGCTCGACATGCCGGTCGAGAAGAAGCCCGGCCAGTACAAGGTGTCCTGACGCTCGCATTGCGCACCGCCTGCGAAGACCCAGCAAGAGAGGCAACGCCATGACCGACCGCAATCCCGCCGATCCCCGTCCGTCCGTCGATCCCGCACGCCGCAGCTTCATCGGAAGCGGCAGCGCGCTGGTGGCCGCTGCATTCGCGGCGCCGCTCGTCCTGACGCGCTCGCGGGCGCTCGCAGTCGCGCCGCCTGCGAGGAGCCCGTCCGAATCGAAGGGCAAGCTCCTCAAGATCGGCGTCATCGGCTGCGGCGGCCGCGGCACGGGTGCGGCGTTCGATGCGCTCAAGGCGAGCCCGGACTGCCGGATCGTGGCGCTCGGCGACGCCTTCGCGGATCGCGTGAACGCTGCCGCCGAAGGGCTTGCCAAGAACGGCAAGGGCCGCGGCGATGTCCCGGCGTCCGCGCGCTTCTCCGGGTTCGATGCCTATCGCAAGGTGCTCGCCACCGACTGCGACCTGGTGATCCTGGCCACCGCGCCGGGCTTCCGCCCGACGCACTTCGCGGCGGCGGTGGATGCCGGCAAGCACATCTTCTTCGAGAAGCCCGTGGCGGTCGATCCGTCCGGCATCCGCACCGTCCTCGACGCCGCCGCCAAGGCCGCCGAGCGCAAGCTCTGCGTGGTCACCGGCACCCAGCGTCGGCACGAGCGCTGCTACCTCGAGGCCATGGCCAAGATCCAGGACGGCGCGATCGGCCGCCCGATCTCGGCGCGCTGCTACTGGAACCAGGGCGGCCTCTGGAGCAAGGAGCCGGACCCGAAGCTCAGCGAGATCGAGAACCAGGTCCGCAACTGGCTCTACAGCACCTGGCTCTCCGGCGACCACATCGTGGAGCAGCACGTCCACAACATCGACGTGATCAACTGGGCCATGGGCGGGCACCCCATCCGCTGCACCGCCATCGGCGGCCGCCAGGCGCGCACGCAGCCCATCTACGGCGCCATCAACGACCACTTCGGCATCCACTTCGACTACTCCGACGACCGCTTCGGCGCCTCCATGTGCCGCCAGCAGGACAACACCGACGGGCGCGTGGAGGAGATCGTCTACGGCACCGAGGGCACGCTCATCACCTCGAGCGGCCGCGCCGAGATCCGCGGCAGGAACGCCTGGACCTTTGCCGGCGAGAACCCGAACCCCTACGTGGTCGAGCACGTCGACCTGCAGGAGGCCGTGCGCGGCAACGCCCCGTACATCAACGAGGGCAAGCGCATCGCCGAGAGCACGATGACCGCCATCATGGGCCGCATGGCCGCGTACACGGGCAAGGACCTTGCCTGGGACGAGGCCATCGCCGACCCGATGGACCTGGTGCCGAAGGATCCGAAGC
>Ga0114979_10000686_pt1 | contig 22262 bp, 19 predicted proteins | sample S_140625_EF_Meta_FD_87315 | JGI IMG/M metagenome (GOLD analysis project Ga0114979, IMG submission 87315) | Freshwater microbial communities from Lake Simoncouche, Canada to study carbon cycling - S_140625_EF_MetaG | ecosystem: Environmental > Aquatic > Freshwater > Lake | place: Lake...
CCCCTCGCCCCTCGCCCCTCGCCATTCGGAACTCGCCATTCGCCATTCGAAACTCGCCACTGATTATGATTATTTTCGCGCTATGCAACGACTGAAGAAAACACTTGGTGTGCGTATGTTCAGACAGGAGTCTGAACCCTTGCGACTGCGCAAAGGGTTTAATTACCATTCCGCTGAGCGTGTGGCGTTCATCTATCAAGACAGTGATGAGGCGTTTTTCAAAGCGCTCAAACAGTATGGTAAATTCCTGCGTGAAAATTTCGACATCAAATCCGTCATGATGATGGGGTTTGTGGATGAACCCGAAAAACGTATACCCATCTGGCAACAACACAAATTGGAGTCCGATTATTTCTCACGCATCAACCTCAACTGGCATCTAAAACCCGTTAGCGGTATCAAGCCATTTATCGAAGATGACTTCGATATTTTGATCGACTTCAGCGGAGGTAATATTATTCCCCTCAACTATGTGATGAAAGAGAGCCGCGCAAAAATGAAAGTCGGTGTTCTTGGAAGCCGCGCTGCGCGCAACTGCGACTTCATCCTCAACATGGGCAATCAGTTCGGCATCGACAAATACATCGTTCAACTCAACGCATACCTCAGCAATCCAAAAATCTCATGAACGCATTCAAAGGCCTTGGTGTGGCCATGATTACACCGTTTAAAAAAGACCTCTCTGTTGATGTCGATGCGCTAAAAAACCTCACCAACCATTTGGTGGAAAACGGTGCCGATTATCTCGTGGTCATGGGAACAACAGGTGAAACACCTGCACTCGATAAGGAAGATAAAAAACTGGTGCTCGATACAATTCTTGCCACCAACGCCGGTCGCAAACCGATTGTACTCGGCATGGGCGGCAACAACACACACGAACTGTGTCTGCAACTCGACCGCATGGAAACCGCCGGCATCAGCGCCATTCTTTCGGTTGCTCCCTACTACAACAAGCCTACACAAAACGGCATGTTCGAGCACTACAAAGCCGTGAGTGAACATTCCAAGCTACCCATTATTCTCTACAATGTTCCGGGCCGCACCGGTAGTAATATGCTCGCCGATACAACGCTGCGTATCGCCTACGACTGCCGCAATGTGATTGGCATCAAGGAAGCCAGTGGCAATGTGGAACAAGTGATGACCATCATCAAAGATCGTCGCAAAGACTTCCTTGTCATCAGCGGCGATGACGCGATCACGTTGCCGCTCATCGCCTCCGGTGCCGACGGTGTGATTTCAGTTGTCGGTAATGCCTTCCCAAACGAATTCGGCAACATGGTGCATCATGCTCTCAAGGGCGAATTCGCCGAGGCGCGCGCACTTCACTATCGTCTTTTGGAAATCACGCAACTGATGTTTGTCGAAGGCAATCCCGCAGGCGTGAAAGAAGTACTCTCTCACCTGGATATCTGCGAACATTACTTGCGCCTACCGCTGGTTCCCGTTTCGCAAGTCACCTCCGAGCGTATGCGTCGCGTGATGATCGACGAGGAACTGATTAAATGAGCGAGCACGCCTCCACGCATTCAACCGAACGACTCGACATTCGTCCCTGGAGCATGGCGAAAGTAGCGTTGCCTGTATCCCTTGGAATTTTCGTTCAGTTCATTGTAGTTGTCATCGATAATTATTTTGTAGCGCAACTTGATGGCAACGCGATGAGCGCCGTAGCCTTTGTTGGGCTCATCTATATCACGCTTGCCATGCTGGGTGTAGGTCTTGGCAATGCCACTCAAATTTTAATTGCGCGCCGCAAAGGACAAGGCGATTACTCCACCGTTGGGCAAGTGTTGGGCAATGCCTTTTTTATTGCGTTTATTGTCGGCTTGCTACAATTTCTTGCGCTCTATTTCCTCATGCCGGCGATCATCAATCACACGATAGAATCCGCGGAAGTCAAAGCCTACATGCATGAATTCATCACTTGGCGTGCAATTGGATTTTTAGTCTATACACCGCTGCTCGTTCTGGATTCATTTTGGTCGGGTATCGCTCACACCCGCGTGCTGGTGTACATGACCCTGATAACTTCCTTCGTTACCATATCACTCGACTACGCGCTCATTTTTGGAAATTTCGGTTTCAATGCGATGGGAGTTGAAGGAGCAGGTATTGCAACGGTAAGTGCAGAATGTTGTGCCTTTATGTTTGTATTAATCTATACGCTCAAACAAAGCAATCACAAACTGCAAACGACCACACCAGGTGCAGATTACGAAGTCAAGCGTTGGTTGTTTTCCGGTTGTCGCATGCACTCCAAAGCTCTGGCGAAACTTGGAGGACCAATCGCCCTGCAAATGGTCTTGAGCCTGGGCATCTGGACCGTATTCTATGAATTCGTAGAGAGCATGGGTGAAAACGAATTGCAGTCATCGTTCATCGTGCGCAACATGTATACCTTGGTGTATGTGAGTGTGGGAGGATTCTCCACTGCGACAAAAACGTATATCTCCGGACTCATTGCAGAGCGCCGTCAAGCAGAACTGCATACCGCGATGAAACGACTCATGCTTCTCAACCTAGGCGGCATTGTACTGATGAGCCATGGCCTTTGGCTGTATCCTGAATGGATTGCACGGCAGTTTACCCAAGACCCGCAAGTGATTGCTCAAACCATCGATATCATGCTCGTCGTTTTACCGGCCATGCTCATCTTTTCCGTTACCAGCATTATGCTGGCCACCGTTGAAGGTAGTGGCAACACCATTGCAGGGTTTTTGGTTGAAATCCTGACCGTGAGTATTTACATCCTTACCGCCTACCTCATGGTCTACACGTGGCATTGGCCGATCCACTTGGTATGGACTGCAGACTGGGTGTACTTCATTGCGCTTGGAATTTTCTCATTGATGTTTTTGTGGAATGGGAAGTGGAAATGGAAGGAGATCTAGTGGCGAATGACGAGTGGCGAGTGTCGAATGGCGAGTGTCGAATGGCGAATGACGAGTGGCGAATGGCCAACCCCCACACGTCACTCCCCCCTCACCACTCACACCTAACACCTTACACCTCACCCCTCACCACTCGCCACTCGCCACTCGTCATTCACCACTCGCCACTATTTCTTACTTTCGCGCAATAAACAATCCACTCCAATCGTTGAGGCCGCCGATGAATCGCTTAACCCTTTCCTTTTGTTTTTTGCTGATGCTTGCTGCGTCGTTGTTGCGCGGACAGATTGGCGGATTGACTTCCTTCAACTACAGTGGTATTCCGGGCAGTGCGCGTGTTGCTGCAATGGGCGGAAATTATTTCGCTGTGAAAGACGGCGACATTCACCTCACGCAATTCAATCCTTCTCTCCTCGACAGCACGATGCACCAAAAAATCGGATTGAGTTTCGTGGATTACTTTGATGGTATTGCGATGGGATATGCAACCTATGCGCATCAATTGAAAAAAGGATGGACCGGCGGTGCAACACTGCAATATTGCAATTACGGCAAGCAAACCGAACTCGATGCACTCGGCTATGAGCTCGGGCAATTCAATGCTGCCGACTACACACTCAACCTCAGCGCAGGACGTCAGATTGATAGCCTATGGAGCGCGGGTATCACGCTCAAAACGATGTATTCCACCTTGGCCAATTTCACGTCCATGGCACTGGCACTTGATGGTGGTGTGACGTACAATCGTCCGTCGAAAAATTTCAGCGCATCGATGATTGTAAGTAACCTGGGTTATCAGGTAAAAACCTTTACAGACGGCAATCGCGAGAAGCTTCCCTTTCAAATGCAAATCGGATTTGTGAAACGTCCGGCACACGCACCCTTCCGTTTCTCTGTTGTCTATTCTAACATGCAACGATGGGATTTGGTGTGGGAAAATCCCAATCAAATTATTATTACCGACCCCATCACAGGCGAAGTGATTGAAAAAGAAAAATGGGTCTTTGGTGATCAGCTCATGCGCCACATCACCGTTGGTTCGGAGTTCATTCTTTCGCAACACTTCAACATTCGCATAGGTTACAATTACCGCAAACGCCAAGAACTCAAGTTGGAGGATAAACCGGGCACTGCAGGATTCTCTTATGGCTTCGGGTTTCGCCTTTCGCGCTTCCACCTCAGCTATGGCAGATCCATTTATCACCTTGCCGGCCCAAGCAATCACATCAGCATCACCACTTCACTCTCGCGTAATCCGTAATCTGTAATCTGTCATCCGTAATCTATAATCCTATGCAGCTCGTTCTTTTCGAAGACCAATTCCGCAGCCACTTTCTGCCCCTCACCTACACTCGTCCGGTCGGAGATTTGCGCATGGGAATGATGACCATGGCCGAGCGCTATGCGAAGCTCTTCAACACGACGGTTGCTCATCATACGCAAGTATCACTAGAAACCATTTTTCCGGTTGCAACGGCCCAGATTCAACTGCACATCAACGCACGACTTTTTCCAACGAAATCATTTGTTCTCGCCTTGCGCGCTTTGCAACCCGGCGAAGCACTGAAGCACGGCGATACGTTGCTGGCCAAACACATCGACACACAACTTGATCGTAAAGAACAGAGCGTAGCCTTCGACGGCGACTTATGCTGGATTGAAAACATCACGGATCTCTTCTCGAAAAATGCTATGGCTATGGCGTTCGATTATGACCTCATGGACAAATCAACGCCCGGTGAAATCCATCCGTCGAACGTGATTATCGGCGACCCTACGCGACTGTTCATTCATGCTTCAGCAAAAGTTTACGCCTCGACATTCAATACGCTGGACGGACCAATTTACATTGATGCAGACGCTGAGGTGATGGAAGGCACACACATCCGTGGAGGATTTTATTTAGGTGAGCACGCTACGCTGAAACTGGGCACAAAAATCTACGGAGCTACAACCATTGGACCGCAATGCAAAGTGGGCGGTGAAGTTTCCAATTCTGTTTTTTGGGGACATTCCAACAAAGCGCATGATGGATTCGTTGGCAATTCTATCGTCGGTGAATGGTGCAACCTTGGCGCTGATTCGAACACGTCCAATCTGAAGAATAACTATTCAAACGTCAAGACCTGGAGCTACACGCACAACGATTACACTGACACCGGCCTGACATTTTGCGGGCTAATCATGGGTGATCACAGCAAATGTGGCATCAACACCATGTTCAATACCGGAACAGTAGCCGGCGTTAATGCTAACATTTTCGGTGGCGGCTTTCCTGATAAACACATTCCATCCTTTTCATGGGGCGGACCTGAAGGTTGGGAAGAATACGATCCGACGAAGGCCTTCGCAACGATTGAAAAGGTCATGCAACGACGTTCGAAAGCACTCACTCCTGAAATGCGCACCTTGCTTCTGCACCTCTTTGAAGAAACCGCGCACCATCGTCGCAGCGCGTCATAAAGTCAGACTTTACTCCTTGGCACATCGCTTGAAATTCGGGCGCCGCACGATGGCGATGTAACACCGTTGCTTACCTTTCGCCATTTCGCTGAACTATTATGCAATCTTGGAAACACTACATGGCCGACAAGGAAGTCGAAGACCATGAATACATACCGCTCATCACGCCCGAAGATGAAGAGAAAATGGACAACGAGCACACGCCGGAAGTGTTGCCTCTTTTGCCCTTGCGCAACACCGTTCTTTTCCCCGGCGTAGTCATACCCATTACCGTTGGACGTGATAAAAGCATTCGACTGGTGCAAGAGGCCAACAAGGGCAACAACGTTATCGGTGTGGTTGCACAAACCAACCCCGACCTTGAAGAACCAACGGTCGAGGACCTTAACCGCATCGGCACGCAGGCCACCATCATGCGCATGCTCAAGATGCCCGACGGAAGCACAACCGTTATCTTACAAGGAAAAAAACGATTTGAAATCACGGGTCTAGTTTCTACTGACCCCTATTTTTCTGCACAAGTACGTGTATACCCCGAGAAAAATCGCAACACCGAAAGCAAGCAACAACAAGCGCTATTTGAGTCGCTCAAGGAGCTATCGCTCAAGATTATTCAGCTCTCTCCCGACATTCCGAATGAGGCATCAATGGCCATCAAAAATATCAGCGGACTGAGTTTTCTGACCAACTTCATTTCTTCCAACATGAAGGTGGAAACAGTCGAAAAACAACTGTTGTTGGAGATTGCCGATCTCGAGGCACGTTCTTCCAAAGTATTGGAGCTACTCAACAAAGAGCTTCAGATGCTGGAGATGAAAAACGAAATTCAGAAAAAGGTCCACATCGATATCAGCAAGCAACAGCGTGAATATTTCCTTCATCAACAAATGAAGCAAATACAGGATGAGCTCGGCGCTAATCCGATGAAGGAAGAAATTGAAGAGAAGAAACGCAGAGCCACCGAAAAGCAATGGCCGGAATATGTTGCCAAGGCATTCGCCAAAGAAATCGGCAAGCTGGAACGTATGAATCCCCAAGCGGGTGAATACAGCGTTCAGGCCAATTATGTGGATACGCTGCTCGACCTGCCTTGGGATACATTCAGTGACGACAACTTCGATTTGAAGCACGCCAAAGCCGTCCTTGATCGCGATCATTTCGGATTGGAAAAAGTGAAAGAGCGCATCATTGAACATCTTGCCGTTTTGAAAATAAAAGGCGATATGAAGGCGCCGATTCTCTGCTTGTACGGTCCTCCGGGTGTGGGTAAAACATCGCTCGGAAAATCGATTGCAGAAGCACTCGGTCGAAAATACGTGCGCATGGCACTTGGTGGATTACACGATGAAGCGGAGATACGCGGACATCGTAAAACCTACATCGGCGCAATGCCGGGACGCATTCTTCAATCGCTCAAAAAGTCGGGCACCTCGAATCCACTCTTTGTGTTGGATGAAATCGACAAGGTGGGACAAGGTGTGCACGGCGATCCATCGAGCGCATTACTCGAGGTGTTGGATCCGGAGCAAAACCACGCGTTTTACGATAACTACGTTGAGCTGGATTACGACCTTTCCAAAGTCATGTTTATCGCAACGAGCAATTCGATGAGCACAATTCAGCCGGCCTTGCGTGACCGATTGGAGATTATCGAAGTGACGGGATATACCGTGGAGGAAAAACTGGAAATTGCCAAGCGCCACTTGGTTCCCAAGCAACTGCGTGAAAACGGAATTACGCAAAGTCAAATTCGCTTAAGCGATGTTGTGATTACTAAACTCATCGAAGAATACACCAACGAAAGCGGTGTTCGTTCGCTCGAAAAACGCATTGGTAAACTCGTGCGCAATCGTGCGAAGCAAATCGCGATGGAAGAAAATTTCACCATCGATCTGAGCACAGAGGAAGTGTTGAAAGTGCTCGGCCCATCGTACGAAAAAGACAAGTATTCCGACAACGATACACCGGGCGTTGTGACCGGCCTAGCATGGACACCAACCGGCGGCGATATTCTCTTCATCGAAACATCGCTGACGCGCGGTAAAGGCAAACTCACGCTGACCGGTAACCTCGGCGACGTGATGAAAGAAAGTGCTGTAATTGCACTGGAATATTTGAAGGCACATTCTGACCTGCTCGAATTAGACGACGAAATTTTCGACGCGAAAAACGTCCACATTCACGTTCCGCAGGGAGCTGTTCCGAAAGACGGACCTTCAGCGGGTATTACCATTCTCACTGCTCTGGCATCAGCCTTTACCGGTCGCCGCGTGAAGAAATACCTGGCCATGACCGGGGAAATCACACTGCGCGGAAAAGTGCTTCCTGTTGGTGGGATTAAGGAAAAGATCCTCGCAGCCAAGCGCGCCGGCATCAAGGAAATTATACTCTCCGAGCGCAATCGAAAAGACATTGACGAAATCAACGAGCGCTATTTGAAGGGATTGAGGTTTCATTTTGTACAGGAAATGTATGAGGTGCTGGAGAAGGGATTGCTAAAGCGCTGAGCCTCGACTTCGCTCGGCTACCGTTCGACTACGCTCAGCTATCAATCAACTTCGCTCGGCTACCGTTCGACTACGCTCGGCTACCGTTCGACTACGCTCGGCTACCGTTCGACAACGCTCGCTTATCAATCGACTTTGCTCGGAAGGTGTTCGAACGCTATCCAAACTACTTTCGGCCGTAGTCGATAATGTTTGTTTTTTACGTTCATTTGCCGCACCTTTTCATTTTATGAAGCAGCAGCTTCCTATATCACTCATCATTTTCTGCTACAACGAAGCGGGCAATATTGGCCGTGTGGTGGATTTGTGCATGCGCATGCTGCCCGAGCTTTCATCCGATTACGAATTGATTGTAGTTGACGATGGCAGCACCGACGGCACTGCCGACGAAGTGCTGACCAAAGCCGGCAATCTTCCTTCCTTGAAGCTCATTCGTCATGAAGTCAATAAGGGCATCGGCAATGCGCTGCGATCGGGCTATGAAGCAGCCACCAAAGAATTTGTGTGTGCAATACCCGGCGACAACCAGTTTGATCTCGAGCTCTTGCGTGAGGTCAAGCCCTTTGACGACACGACATTCTATGCTTTTTATCGCATCAACACGATTGGATATAACCGCTATCGAAAATTATTAAGCTGGGCGAACAGGCTCCTCAACCAACATGTACTGGGCATTTTCCTGCGTGATGTGAATTGGGTGAAAGTTTATCGCCGTTCGCAACTTCAAGCCATTCAACCAAAACTCACCAGCTCACTGGTGGAAAGTGAAATCTGCGCCAAGCTCTACCGCCGCGGTGTTCGTCCCATTGAAATGCCCACCACCTATTTGCGCCGTGAATTCGGCCAGCCCAAAGGTGGTGGCTGGAAAACGCTTCGTCTGGCCATTCGCGATATGTCGCGCCTAGTTTGGGTGGTCTACGGCTACCGTCCGCGATAAACTGCATTTTCGTTTTTCCCCGCAATGCCATGATGTATTAATTTCGGCGTGTGCTGAGTCTTTGCCAATCCTTTGATGTTCCTGCTCGCCTTCTCTACCGTTGGCTTGCAGTCATTGCTTTAGCCAAAATTACCTGGTTAGTGCTTTTCATTGTGCTGCGCGGAGAGCAGTGGACGGGTGATACCGTCATTCAAGGAATCGGTCTATTCCCGCTGGAGTCCGAAGGTTATTACGTTCCTCTTGAAGATGTGCTGCAAAAAGGAGAATACTCCTCTGTGTGCCGTATGCCCGGCTTGCTTCCCTTTTACTTACCGTTGCGTATGTTGCTTTCGCAGGCAACTGCCCTGCATGCAATGATTGGATTGCAGGTCATTTTTGACATTCTGGCTACCTGGTCACTCGGCGTTTTGGCTGCACGTATTTTTCAATCAATTCAGGCACTTCGGCTCACCTACCTGTTGGCGTGTTTGAGCACTTTTACAGCGGTAAGAAATAACTATTTGCTCTCCGATAGTCTTTGTATTTCGTTGTTCGTGCTGTCGCTGTTCAGTCTCAGTTCCTACTTCATTCAAGAACATCGACGGCATTTAATCTATGCCGGTATCGGCTGCGCTCTTGCTCTTTTCCTGCGCCCGGTGATGCTGGTTATTCCTTTCGGTATTGCGGCCTTGCTTTTTATGCACCATGGGCTTTCAAAACGATTCATGAAAGGAGCAGTATGGCTCCTGTTGCCTTCAATAATCGCCCTAGGAAGCTGGACGCTGTATAACCGTATACACCACGGAAGAGCGATTGTAATCATTGCACCGCTGGGAGAATGCATGCCTCAAATGACGCCTGATTTCATCGCGATTCGCGAGTGGATTCTGGCTAGCGGCGGCGATTATCAGCCTTGGGCTGCGGGAGGGGAATCGCATTGGTTTTTTGATTCTGACCGTTGGATGCCCATGCCCTTTGGGCCCGACGACTTCACTCCGGGAGTTGACAGCACCATGTTGCTTTCGCTGAAGCACGATTATCATCGCCTTCATTCCGGAACGCTGCCAGCAGATAGCGCGGGTTTCGTGGAAACTTCGATTATCACAAGAGCAGCTCAATGCCGAAACTCCTACATCAGCCAACATCCCTTGCGTTTTTACCTGGTAAACAAACTGAAGTTCGCACGCATGATTCTGTTCCCGAGCCGCATCGATGACCTGCCCTTTCCGCCTTTGGCACGCATGAATCTGCTGCAGAAAATCATCAAATCAGGAAGCCTGATTGCAATACCCTTGCTCAGTTTGTTTACCCTTTCAGCCATTCTCTTCTGGATCTATAGGCGCCGTTGGGTTTATCTCCTTTGGATGTGCCTGCCCATGGGGCTAGTAGTGGTGCACAGTTACATTGGTTTCGTAGAACAGCGTTATCTGGCGACCTCCTATCCCCTTTTCATCCTAATGGTTTCAGGCTTCCTGTGCAGCAATGTTGCAGGTTTCAGAGCCAAGAAAAACCCCACTTCAGAGTCGCTTGCATAATAGCTGTGGAAAAGCTTTTATGGTTACATTCGCGGGGCCAAAACACACCCTATGAAAGTATTCGTAACGGGCGGGGCAGGCTTCATCGGTTCACACCTCACAGAGCGCCTCATCCAAGAAGGTCATGACGTCCATATTTTCGATAATCTCCATCGTAATGCCATCAAGTATTCCGATATCCTGGATCATCCGAAAGTAACCTTTACACAAGGCGACATCCTCGACAAAGAAGCATTGAAATCAGCCATGACCGGCAGTGAAATGGTCTTTCACATGGCGGCCATCGCCGGAGTAAGCAATTACTACAACTTTCCGGCAAAGACGCTCAAGGTAAATCTTATCGGCACCTACAACGTGCTGGAGTGCATGGTTGAATTGGGCATCAAACGCATCTTCGACATGAGTACCAGCGAAACGTTCGGTACGGATGCCGTTGAAGTGGATGAAGAATCCTACCAGCGCATCGGTCCTCCACAAGATAAACGCTGGTGCTATGCCGGCAGCAAGATTGGCGGCGAACAACTGATCTTCCGATACAGTGAAGAATACGACTGGACCAGCACGGTCATCCGTCCGTTCAATATCTATGGACCTCGTCAAATTGGTGAAGGCGCTATTGCCAACTTCTGCAAGAATGTGCTTGAACAACAAGATCTGCGCATAGAGGGCAGCGGCATGGCGATTCGCTCTTGGTGTTATATCACCGATTTCATTGAAGCGCTGATGGTCATCTTCAACAAGCCGCACGCAGGTCCGGAATGCTTCAACGTAGGTAATCCATGGGCAATTGCGTCAACGGTAAGCTTGGGAGAAGAAGTGATACGTGCATCATCAACGCTCGAAGGCAAAGCATGTGCATCCCAAATCGATTTTGTGCCGATGGATTTCACAGAAATTCGTGTGCGCTATCCGAAAGTGAACAAACTGCGCGATATGTACAACTGGCAGCCCAAGGTGAACTTGGCCGAGGGCGTTTTCAACACGTTAAAATGGTATAAAGAAAATTATGAAAAAAATTAGTGTCGTTGGGTTCGGTAAAATCGGCCAGGCCATTGTAGCAAACATGCTGCAAAATGGCATTCATGTCGTTGCCGTTGATATTAATCCCGAATTAAAACAGGTATTCGATTCCGGTGCTTATTCCAGCACGGAACCAGGATTGGCCGATGCGCTCAATCAGTATTACAAGGAAGGTAAGCTCACGATTACACATGATTTTGCTGCCGTGAACGACAGTGCAGCGGTGATCGTTGCCATCCCTTTGCTCGTGGATAAGCAGAAGCGCATCATGGATGAACCTTTCCTCGACTGCTTCAAACAACTTGCTCCGCACTTCAACGACAACGTGTTGATTGTGATTGAAACTTCAATACCGGTCGGATACGGACGAAATACAGTTGTGCCTGCTATTGAGTCGCAAGGAAAGCAACACGGTAAAGACTTCTTGCTCGTTCATAGTCCTGAGCGTATCAAGAGCGGCACGATGCTCGATCAGCTCCTGCGCACCCCGAAGGTCATTGGCGGTGTTTCGCCAGAAGCCACGGCCAAAGCCCTTGAAATCTACACGTGGTTTTTCGATAAAGAACTCATTCACCTGGTCGATAGCATCGAAGCGGCAGAGATGGTAAAACTCGCAGGCATGGCCTATCGTGATGTCAACATCGCTCTATCCAACCAGCTCGCTGCATTTGCTCAAAAGATCAATGTCGATTTTGCGAATTTGATTCCGCTCATTAACACCGATGGTGAAGCCTTTTTGCTTCAACCGGGAATTGGTGTCGGCGGTCACTGCACCCCGGTTTACCCCTATTTCCTAATCAATAATTTCAAAGAAGCAGGTCTTGACTTTGATCTCGCTTCGCGCAGTCGGGTAATCAATGATGGTATGGCAGAACATGCTGTGTCACTTGCTATTCCTCACGTGCACGAGAAAAACGCCTTAATCCTGGGCTTAAGCTTCCGACCGAACATCAAAGAAGACACATTCAGCACAAGTTATTTATTGAACGAAGCGCTGCTGAGCCATGGATTCAGCGTGCAACTGCACGACACCGAGTTCTCGGCCGAGGAACTTGCCCGCAAAGGCTTCACAGCCTGCGCCGATGTGTATGCTTCGGGCGCTGAAGTGCTGTTTTTGGTAACCATGCACAAGGAGTACGCTAGCCTTGACTTCAAGCGACTGGCGGCATCCGGTGTGAAGGTCATTATCGATGGCCGAAACCAACTTAATTCAAACACAATTGAAGACGCCGGTATGCGCTATATCGGCATAGGACGATAAGCAGCATGATACCTATTGCTAAACCTTACCTCAATCAAGAAGACGCACAAGCCGCCTATGATGTGATCATGAGCGGTTGGATCACACAAGGTCCGCGTGTGCAGGAATTCGAAGAAAAGTTTGCCGCTTACACAGGGGCCAAGTATGCCGTGGCGGTAAGCAATTGCACCACCGGACTGCATCTGGCCATGATTGTCGCAGGAATCGGCTCAGGCGATGAGGTGATTTGCCCGAGTATGAGCTACATCGCGACGGCCAACTGCATCATGTATACAGGAGCGAAGCCGGTATTTGCCGAAGTACATCCTGAAACGTACAACCTAGACGTGGCCGATGCCGAACAACGCATTACGTCGAAGACAAAAGCCATTTTGCTTGCGCATCAAATCGGGATGCCGGCAGATATTGACGCTTTCCGAGCGTTGTGCGACAAGCACAATTTGGTGTTGATTGAGGACGCGGCCTGCGCAGCAGGTTCGTCTTACAAAGGCAAAAAAATCGGCTCTCACTCCGATTTGGTGTGTTTCTCTTTTCACCCGAGAAAGGTCATCAGCACCGGCGATGGCGGTATGGTTACAACCAACAATGAAGCTTTCGCCGCACGTATGAAGCTGCTTCGTCAACATGGCATGAGTGTGAATGCCGGTGCACGTCATGGCGCCACGAAGATCATCTTTGAAGATCACTTGGAAGTTGCCTACAATTACCGAATGACCGATATGCAAGCGGCAGTCGGCATTCGTCAATTGGAAAAACTAGATTGGATTGTAGAGGAGCGCAGAAAAATTGCACAGCGTTATCTCACGGAACTTGCCGATATCGCATGTATCCGCCTGCCCAAAGAAGAGAGTGGATATTTCACCAACTGGCAATCGTTCAGTATCTTTTTGAAACCGGAAGCTCCACTGACGCGCAATGAACTCATGCAGTCCTTGCTCGATAAAGGAATTGCCTCACGCCGAGGAGTGATGACATCGCACCGAGAAACGGCCTACAAAGAATATTGCCGTGACTTATCTCTTCCACGCACGGAGGATGCCTGCGATCGTAGCATCATCATTCCGCTTTACGTGCCAATGAATGAGGAAGATATCACAACCGTAATCAAGGGCTTGAGGGAGTTACTTGAACCATAATGCAGTTCATTACGGCATACACCCCCAACCCGCGTAGCATTCGCATCTGGCTAGGAATCCTGCTAGCATCAAGGCTGATCTGGATGTTACTTTTTACCATAATGCGTGATGACCAATTGGATACCACACGCATGGCCAACGGGCTTTACCTCACTACGCGCGATACGCCGATGTATTATGAACCCATTGAATCAATTATTCAATCGGGTAGATACACGAGCATTTGTCGTATGCCTGGATTGATGCCCATCTACATACCGATTCGGGCATTTGCATCGGTGGAGATGACCAAGCAGATCATCATCGTATTTCAGTATTTGCTGGATGCATTCGCTTGCCTGCTTCTCAGCATCATTGCGGCACGCATCTATGGATCGCAAAAAGCGTTTACCTACACAGCTGCCCTCATCAGCGTGAGCAGTTTTTGCGTTTTACGAGCCTCATTCCTTTTATCGGAGAGTTTTTGTATTTCTTTCATCATCATCAGTCTCTATTGCTTGATTGTTTTTCTGGACAATCAACAAAAGCGTTACCTGATCGGAGCCGGCATTTTTCTCTGTTGGGCCATTTTCCTCCGACAAGTCTGTGTGCTCATTGTACCTATCTATGCGGTTGTTCTATTTGTAGCCGCAGGATACAATTTCAAGAAGAGCTTCATTCAAGCATTTATGCTATTTCTGCCACTCGCAGTGGCTCTCGGTGCGTGGACCACCCGCAATCAGATTAGCCATGGACGCCCTATCGTTTTTGTTGCTCCACTGAATGAGTGTATGACTCAGATTACGCCTTCCTACGCCGCTATTCGCTCGTTTATCGTAGTTACAGGTAAAGATTTCCAACCATGGTCGATTGGTGATGCAGCCCATTGGTATACAACGCAGGATCCTGACCGAAAATTACCACTACCCTATCGCGCTGACGAGCTTACGGATGTCTACACTACCGACTCGCTGATGGCCTTGAAAGAGGACTACCACTACATACAAACATTGCCCTATCCGTCTGCTGCGCATGATTCAATGCAGAGCAGCATCATCGAACGAACACAACGCTATAGTGATGCCTACATCAAGAACTATCCTTTCAGATACTACGTGGGTAACAGGATTTGGTTCTTGACCAAGTTACTCTTCCCCACACGCATCGATGATTTCCCATTCCCGGCTTTTACATCCATGAACGCCGTTCAAAAAGCATTGAAAGCTTCGAGCCTGCTGCTGTTGTGGATAGTAAGCGCAATGAGCCTTCTTGCATTCATTTATCATGCGCTATTCGGCGAATGGAAAACGCTCCTTTGGATGATGATTCCACTATCCATGATCATTTTTCAAGGCTGGCTAGGATACATTGAGCAGCGCTTTCTGGCGACTTCCTATCCATTCATGGTGGTTTTTGCTGCCGGACTCATCTACAGGCTAACCTCTCGATCGTCTAAGCCACTCAGCGTTCAGCAACACTGATAATCAAGATCCCTGAAAGGATGAGAATGAGGCCCACATAATGGGCCAGACTGATGCGCTCGTTGAACAAGAAATAGCCGACCGCTAAAGTGAACATGAAATTTACCCCGGTGGCCACAGGATTCACCAACGAAATTTTAGCGATGCTCAATGCCTTAATCAGCACCAAGGCTGAAATGAACACCACTGCGAATCCGCTCATGACGCGCCAACGGAAAAGAAAGAAAAAATATTCCGACATCCCATTGAGCTGGGATGATTTCAATTCGGTTTTAATCAAGGCAGCACCCGACACATTCAATGCGGCGTAGACGATGCTGTAAATTACTACGGGTATAAAATTCACGATTCTATTCCTTTTTGGTCTTCGATAAGGAAAAGTGGCCGCTGACGCGATTCTTCCAGGTTGCGCCAAAGATACTCACCCAGCACCCCAAGCATCAACATTTGTAAGCCGCCAATTATTAATGTTACCACCATGAGCGATGCCCAGCCTTCGATGGGATGTCCAACCATGAATCGCATGACTACAACAAAGAAGGCATACAGAAAACCGCAACATGCGGCAATGAATCCAACCAGCGACATGAATCGCATCGGCAGATATGAAAAGCCCACAAAGGCATCCGCAAAAGCGTTGAGCTTTTTGGAAAGTGTCCATTTGGAACGACCAAACTTACGTTCCTCCTTCACATACGGTATTTCGGTTTGCTTGAAGCCCAGCCAGGAAATCAATGCACCCAAGCTTGGCTTACTGCCAGCCGACTGTACGAGCCCATCCACCACCTTTCGATCCATCAGTGCGTAATCAGCGCCCTTCTTCGGAAAATGGATTTCCGTCATGCTGTTCAACAGTCGGTAAAACATGTTGGAGAAAAACACCGAGGTGCGCGAAACACCGAGGCGCTCCGCTCGCACAGCCCACGTCACATCATATCCTTCTTCCCATTTTACGATCATCTCCTCCACCAGTTCCGGGGGATCCTGGAGGTCGGCTGCCAGAAATACGGCAGCATCACCCTTGCAATATTTCATTCCCGCAATGATGGCGACGTGACTTCCTGAGTTTCGCGAGAGTCGAATGAACTTCAAGTAATCTCGCTCATTGCACAACCGATGCATCAAAGCAGGCGAACCATCGTTAGAATGGTCATCGACCAGAATTACTTCAACATTTACTTTCGATCGCAGTCTACCGACAAATGCATCGAGGCGTTCGATCAGCAGATGGAGCCCTTCAGCTTCATTGTAACATGGTATGACGAATGAAATGAGTTTCATGGTTTCAAAGGCGGTTAAGACAATGCAATATCCAACAACTTCACAATGTTACCGCCCAAAATATTATCGCGTTTTTCCTGTGCGATTGGTCCAACCACTTCATCGAAATCGATGAGTGCCTGTCGGATAGAAACCTCCGGGAAATCGCTGGCCCAAATCATGCGACGGTCGTAGTGATGACACAACCACTTGATATCATCCGCTACCGACGTGTTCTTATACTTCGAAAGCGTCATGCTTAAATCGATATATACATGATGCAAATCGCGGCACATCTCAGCCATTTGAAGGATACGAGTGCCTCCGCCATGCATGATAAGCAGGTTTGTGCGACTCAGCATCTGCGCCAAATTAAAGAAGTAAAGCACCGGATCAACCGCCGATGGTGTATTGCGATCGTGCAACAAACCACAAACACCAATCACCATGGGCACAGGCATTTCATCATTGGCCTTCATAACGGCAAAAAAGCGCTCATCATCGGCTGCATATTTCCCAAAGCGGTTGTGAAATTTCACGAAGCGTTTTTTGCCATCGCCAAATTCTGACCGAAAGGCAGCGGCGGCCGTTGCAGGTGCATCAAACAACGCCGGGTTGAATGTGCAGGCATGAATAATCTTTTTATCGGAAGCGATGAGCTTCTCCTGCTCAGCATTGCCAATAGTGCCCGGCAATGGAACGGCTATTGCTGCATCGATACCAGCCTCCTCGATACAAGCACGGAGCCTTTCAACAGATGCATCGTGAGGCGTTGTAAACCATTTGCCGTCAGGCGTAATATGCACGTTAGCGTCTATAATCATCGCATGTTGAATTTAAGCGCCGCAAATGCAGCTTCAGCTCTGCGAATGGCATCTGTTCTATTATTTCCCTGAGCAACGACAAAACCGGGTCTGTTCGCTCCGTGATCCATCGTTTTCACTTCCGTACCCGCAGCCATGGTAAAGCCCAAATCAATTATACCCTCCATGGCCTTGGCCTCATCAAGTTGATTAATTGATTCAAAAACACCTGCAGGCGCATTGAAAAACTTGTAGCATGCGCCCCGACTAAACTTTGCAGAAGGATCGATGTCTTCACCCAACAGAATTTGAGTCAATGCCTGTGGCATGCTCACACCCGATACGGCTTCTACAATAGCACCGAAAATATGACCGCCACCGGGACGTCCGGCCATCTCAATCATCTTCACACCTTCCGGAGTAACCATACATTCGGCGTGTAGCGCTCCCGCTTCAAACCCCATGGCTTTTCCTGCGTGCGCTACGAGGGCATCAATTTCCGCAAGCACGGCCTGCGATAAATCTGCTTCGTAATTTATTTGAACCGTGACACGATAATTATCGTGCTGTTGTAATTCTTTATCCGCTTTGGCAAGTATGTAAGCTTTGCCATCCTTGAATAACCCTTCAATGCTGACCTCTACCCCTTGCATAAACTCCTCGACAATGTATCGCGCTCCCTTTGCATTTTCCATGGCAAATTGCGTCGCAAAGGGAATATCGCCGGCATTGTTCACCTTACTCACCCCTCTGCTGCCCCACATCATGCAAGGTTTAACGATGCACGGAAAACCAATCTTTCGTATAGCGTTCTCAATCTCTACTGCAGTGGTGCAAATTTCAAACGCAGGCTGTGCTACGCCGTGTTCCTTCCAACGCTGACGCATATAGCCTTTGTCGGTGAAGTACTTCACTTCCTCGGGATCGTAGCACTTCAGTCCGCGTTTTTTGTTGGCGTAAGCGGCCGGCAAGACACCGGCGTCGTTGAGTGCCAGCACTACGTCGGCGCCAATTTCATCGGCGTATCGGCCAACGCCATCCACATCGCTGATATTGATAGCAGCGCAGCCATCGGCAAAAGCAAAGGCAGGTGCCTGCGCATTCATATCAACGCAATAGACTTCGTAGCCGAGCTCCTGAATTTTTCGTATCGAGCGCGCCATAAGCACACCGCCTCCCAATTGCAAAACACGCTTTTTGGAAAGCATGGGCCTAGTAAGCGTTTAATGCATCGATTACGCGGTGCACTTGCTCATCGGTCAGTTCAGCGTACATCGGAAGCGATACACAATGAGCCGCGAGGTACTCTGCATTTGGACAATCTCCTTGCTTGTAGCCCAAGTTCGCATAGGCCTTCTGCAAATGACAAGGCACAGGATAATGCAACGCCGGGAATATCTGATGTTCGTTGAGGTACTTCATCAAATCCTCACGGTCTTCCGTGGTGATTACAAACAAGTGATAAATACTGTCGGCCCATTCAGGCTGATGTTGCAGGGTGATTTTCGAATTGCTGATGTGCGTTTGGTACATCTTAGCAATCTGACGACGACGGTTATTCCAACCTTCGATATACTTAAGCTTGATAGTAAGCGAAGCACCTTCCAAGCCACCCATGCGATAGTTATACCCGATTTCGTCATGGTAGTAACGCACTTCGCAACCGTGGTTGCGCAGGGAATGCAAATGCTTCTTGTAAGCTTCGTTATTCGTGGTAAGACCGCCGGCCTCACCGCATGCGCCGAGATTTTTTCCGGGATAAAAACTGTAACATGCCATTTCACCGAACACGCCTACCGTTTTGCCCTTGTAGCGGGCGCCCTGGGCTTGAGCTGTGTCCTCGATGAGATAGAGGTTGTGCTTTTTGCAAATGGCCATGACACCTTCGATATCGAAAGGTTGTCCATACAAATGCACACCGATAATCGCCTTCGTGCGCGGCGTTATTTTCTCTTCAATCTTGGTAATGTCGATCTGCCATGTATCGGAAGTGCAGTCAACAAATACCGGAATAGCTCCGGCATGAGAAGGACCCCAGGCAGTTGCGATAAATGTATCGGCCGGCATGATGACCTCGTCACCGAGACCAATACCCAGCGCCAGCATAGCTAAGTGCAATGCTGTTGTTCCATTGTTTACACCGATGGCATACTTCGACCCGATGTAAGCCGCGAATTGCTGCTCGAACTCTTCGACAAATGGACCTCCTGAAAACGCTGTTTTCTCGTATACGCGCTCGAAGGCGGCAAATACTTCGTCCTTAATTTGATCATGCTGGCCTTTTAGATCCAAGCATGGAATCTTCTGTAACACCTGTGTTGTATTTGACATAGTCTTGGTTGATTGAGGCCGCAAGATAATCAGGATGCGCGTTAAAAAGGCACCAGAAGGTGCCCTGTTTTTACTTTTCAATACATCATCTAAAAAACAACCTATCGGTCGCTCACCTTGCGGATCACTTTGGCCGGATTGCCGGCAACGATTGTATTGTCCGGGACATCTTTAAGCACTACCGAACCCGCACCAACGATGGCGTTCTCGCCAACAGTAACACCACACAAAACAGTCACGCTCGAACCAAGTGAAGCGCCTTTTTTAATGCGTGTTTCTTCCACATGCCAGTCCGCCTCGGTTTGTAATCCGCCATCAGCATTTGTGGCGCGCGGGAAACGATCATTGATGAAGGTTACGTTATGTCCAATGAAGACATTATCCTCGATGTGCACGCCCTCACAAATGAAGGTGTGACTCGAAATTTTGCAGTTCTTCCCTATGGTCGACCCTTTTTGAATCTCGACAAAGGCACCTACCTTGGAACCATCGTCAATACTACATCCGTAAGCGTTTACGAAGTTAAAAATGCGCACGTCCTTACCAACCTTGACGTTGTTGAGGGACTGCTTGTCGTTGTTGATCGTGATAGTTTCCATAATAGTGAGTAATGACCGGTAAAACGCTGGTTGAAGCTATAATCTGTAATCTGTAATCCGTAATCTGTAATCTTTAATTTGTAATCCTAAATCAGCACCTCGCGACCTTTTTCTTTGATGGAAATCTGGGCTGCTTCGAGGATTTTGATGGTATTCAAACCTGATTCATAGTTAGCGATTGGCTTGGTGCCATTGAGTATGGAATCGATGAAATCTTTAGCCATTCCTCCGAGCGCCTCCTTGATTTCGAGTTTGGGAATGTAAACGTCGCCAACACGATAATCCACCAGAATTCTGCGTTTTTCTTCGTCTGAGTTGACCGTGTGCGCCGTATCGTAAATCCTGATTTTCTCGGTCGGTTCCATGTCGTTAAACACCACCATTTTCTTGTCTCCACCCAGCAGCATCATGCGGATTTTAACCGGAGAAGACCAGCTGCAATGGAAATGCGCCATGAAATCGTTGGCATAGTTCACCGTGAGATAGGCAATGTTTTCAATGCCGTTGTGAATGTGACTGATACCGGTGGCTTGAACACTTACCGGCTTTTCATCGATGAGGTAATCCAAAATCGAAATATCGTGCGGAGCCAAATCCCACAGCACGTTGACGTCCTGTTGAATGAGTCCGAGGTTGATGCGCGTGGAATCGAAATATTTCACTTTGCCGATTTCTCCGGAAGTGATCAAATCCTTCATTTTCTGAACGGATGAGGTGTAGAGAAATGTATGATCTACCATCAACACCTTTCCGACCTCTTTCGACAACGTAATCAGCTCTTCTGCATGAGCAACCGTATCGGTCATCGGCTTTTCCAGCAGCACGTGCTTTCCGGCCTGCAGCGCCTTTTTTGCTAGTTCGAAGTGTGTGAAAACCGGTGTAGCGATAATCACCGCGTCAATCTCCTTGTTGGTCCAAAGCGAATCAATATCGGATGTCACTTGAACGCCGGGATAGGTGCGCGAAACCAAGGCAAGACGTTCGGGACGCAAATCCACAACCGTATGCACGCGCGAGTTCGCTGCTGATGAGAAATTACGCACCAGGTTGGGCCCCCAGTAACCATATCCGATAATTGCACAGTTCACCATAAAATTAAAAAATGTTGTGTGGCAAATATGCAGAAGAGTCGGTGCTTATTAAGCATGCTAAAGGTGAATTCTACATGAATCTATTGGTCATGTGAAATCCGGCATAAAAATGAGCCGCGTTCCCCGTACTGAACTACCTCAAAAGACAGCCCCAATTCATCACACAGAGCTTCCAGCAGGAACTCATCCGGATAGATCCATCCAAATTCGTCTGATAACTCGCCATCAGCAACGCGGAACATGACCTCTCCGTGATAACCGTCGGACAGATTCAGGATGGCGCGTTCCTCCCATTCCCGGAGATTCGTAGAATCAGCCAAGATACTTCCGGAGGGCGCCAATAAGGTTTTTAAATGCTTCAGCAATGCTTCCAACCCCACCTCGTTTCCGGCGATTCCAAAACCATTCATCAAGAGCACAATCGTATCGAAACTACCCTCATGCACGTCGGCAATTGCAGCACAGACCACGTTTTTAACACCCCGCTCCGTTATGACTTTAGCCGCGCTCGGCGAAATCTCAACCGCAGTTACATCGCAGCCCAATTGCTGTAACTCCAGGGCGTGACTTCCGGCGCCGGCGCCAACATCCAGCACCTTGCCGCGTGTCATTTCGAGGGCCAGAACCTCCAAGGCATTCATGGTCTGCCTGTTTCGAAAGAAGGACGAAACGGGCATGGGGGGCTCGGGCTCACCGTCAATACATAGCTGCAGAAAGCACTCTTGCCCGGTTCGATGAAAGCGCTCAATGGCCCTTCCGATAACGTCATTAAAATTCCCCGAATTATCACCTGTCATAATGCAAATGAACTACATTCGTAGCAGGTTGTTCAAAAGAACATGCGGGGTTTACAAGATTGAACCACGACCGATGCAACTTGTTCCGCCCCGAGCATGTCTTTAACATCAAGTCCCTACGTATGAAGACCAAATTCATCCTTCTGCTCATCGTGTTCAGCACCCTTGGTGCGAACGCTCAGCTCG
>Ga0114979_10000689_pt1 | contig 22233 bp, 41 predicted proteins | sample S_140625_EF_Meta_FD_87315 | JGI IMG/M metagenome (GOLD analysis project Ga0114979, IMG submission 87315) | Freshwater microbial communities from Lake Simoncouche, Canada to study carbon cycling - S_140625_EF_MetaG | ecosystem: Environmental > Aquatic > Freshwater > Lake | place: Lake...
CGCCCCTTTCAGGCCCCTGCCGATGCCGGTGTCAATCTCATCGCCGGTCTTTTTCGCCTTCCGGCCCGTGCCGGTCATCTTGTCCTGCAGACGGTTCAACAGCCGGTCGGCATCGCTGACGCCGGATTGCAGCTTGGCCGTGCCCAGGGCAAGCTCCGCATGCAGTCCGGCGACCGGGATTTGCGTCATGGCTGACTCCGCAGGGCAAGGTGGATCAGATACCCCCGCGCCAACTCATCATCGGCTTCGGTGGATACATTTGCGGCCTTGGTCTCATTCTGACCGGCCGGCTCGTATTTCGGCAGCTTCCTTGGGTCGTGGAAGGCCAGCCCGATCATCTGCGCCAGCTCATGCGCCACAATCCGCTGCCGCTCGAACGCCTGTCTTGTCCGGGCGGCGCTGGCCTGGATCACAAGCGCCGCCTCGGCAATGGTCACGTCCCAGAAAGCGGCGGGGTCTTGCCCCGCTTCGATCCAGTTCCGCCACCATTCGCCGATGATGTCGCCGCCGTCGCGCGGCGCGGCGCGTTTCCCTCATCACTCCCCGGCTTTTTGCCCGTCAGGTCTTCAAGACAGTTGGCCAGCACCTGGCCAACCATTTCCAGCGACCGGGCGATGCCGATCTTTTCCATCAGCTCCATCGCATCCGCTTCGGTTGCCTCGGTCTGCAGCGCAGCCCAGAACAGCCGCCCGGCCCGCCGCATGTCCGACGCATCCCTTTGAACGGCTTTAATCGCCTCGCCGATGGTCTCGCCGCTGCGGTCCTGATACCGCACCATCGCCCCCATCGACAGGCGCAGGCTGTACGCCTTGCCGTCGTGATCGAACGCAACGCATTTCACGCGCCGGCACCCTTGGTCCAGGTCACCGGCCCGGTGGTCCGGATCACCACCGACATGCCGATCAGCCCGCCAACATCATCCGCTTGCACGGAAGGCGTCGGATAGCCCTGGAATTCGAACAGATCGCCGGTTGTCTGGCCCGGTGTCAGCGGCATCGTCACCCGGTAATAGGCCGGCGTGTTCGATGCCTGGTCTGCCAGCTGCTGCTCATACCCCAGCGGGGTATATCCGGCATTGACCGTGATTTCGCCCGCGTCTTTCAGGCCCTTCACATACTCCCGGAACCCGCCGACCGAATCCAGGCTTGTCGCTTCCTGGAAATCGGTCTGCACCTGCGGCACCGCCAGCCCCTTGGCCTCCGGGATGCGGGTAAAGCTGTTTGCAGCCCCGGTCAGCGACCGCTCGACCTTGCCGCCCCAGGCAATTGTCTGTTTCGTCATTGGCTTTCTCCTCAGCCGAAGTGATAGTTGATGATGAAGTCCATCGTGACCCGGTGGTTCTGTGTCACGCCGTCGTCGTCGGGCAGGTCGCGCGCGCCTGCCAGAAATGCCCCTGTGATGACGCCGCCCTGCCAGGCATCCAGGGCCGTCCTGACCGCCCGCGACAGCACCTTGGCCTCGCCATAGGTTGCGGCCCAGCAATCCACCTGCACCCGCGCCCGCGACAGCCCCGGCCCGTCCAGGCTGTGATCAACCGGGCCGTCCGTCACCACCGTCAGCGTCAGGCAGGGCAAGGCCTGCCCCTGCGGGGCCAGCCCCCAGTCGATCCGCGCGGCCACCCGGGCCGAAATGGCCGGAACAGCGCCCAGCATCGCGCGCAGCGCCTCTTCCATGCTCAGCGCCCCTTCCGCTTGACCGCCTTTTCAATCTGCAGCCGCAATTCATCCGCCAGCCGCAGCAGCATCGCCCGGCTGTCCTGATCCCAGGCGGGCCGCAGGAACGGGCGCGGGCGGGAATGTTTCGTGCCGAACTCCACCAGATGCCCGTGCCGCCCGCCTTTGCCCCGCCCATAGGACGTGCCCAGATAGACCGCCGTGATCCCGGCCTCCTTTGTCCGGCCTTTCAGCTTGTCGCTGACCGTGATCGACCGGCGCAGAGTGCCGGTGCGCACCGGCACCAGAGATCGGGTCAGATCGGCGGTCGGCTCCACCGCCTTGATCATGGCGCGCTTCAGCGCCCCCTCTTCGCGCCGCATGGACTGAAGGCTCTCGAGCATGGCCGCCAGATCCTTGAACCCGTCGACCTTGAATTCCATGCTCATTGATCGGCCCGCGCCGCTGCCGTGATCTCAACGCCCTCACGCCGCCCGATCTCTTTCACGCCGGTGATATCGTACTCCCGGCCTTCGCAGATCAGCCGGTCCTTTGGCGTGATGGCCCCGGTCCGGTCTGACCAGCGCACCACGAACCGGGCGGTGATGCGGGCCGCCACCTGGGCCGCCGCAACCTGTTCCCGGTCGGAAACCAGACGGCGTTCCGCCCAGACCGGCGGCCCGTAATCCGCCCAGGACGGCACTGCGGCAAACCCGTCATCGCTGGCGGTGAACCGGCGGAACTGTACCCGCCGGTCAAGCTTGCCCGCTTCCATCAGCTGCGCAGCAGCAGCGCGATCTGATAGGTGGCCGCAGCCCCGGCAGAGTTGGCAATCCGCAGAATATCCGCCGTGCCGGCCACAATCGCCCCGAACCCGCCGACCGCATCGCAGCCGAAGAACAGGAAAGCGCCGGGCCGCAGCGGGCCGAAGGTCGGGGTGGTGCCGCCCATGAAGGTGGTGATCGGGCTGGTGCCGCCGCCGATGGTCAGGTTGGTGGTGTTCGGCGGCGCACTGGCCAGTTTCGGCGAATTGATGATCAGCGCCCCCACCAGCGTTGTGGCCGCGATATTGACGCCATAGACCGTCTGCAGCGCCGTGCCGTTCAGGTCCAGATCGTCGTTCGCCGCCGATGCCAGGGTGCGTTCATCGGCAAACAGCAGGTTTGCCTGCCCGGACCCGCCGCCCATCGAAAACTGCAGCACATCCTGCACCGTGGCGCTGAAATTCGGCCCGCCGTAATCGTTGAACCCCAGCTGGGTGGCCTCGAAAATGGCCGAAAGCTTTGCAGATACCGTCATTGCTCATCTCCTTGATGATAGGGTGCACCCCGCATCAGCCGGTCACGGGCTGGCAGGGTCTGTCAGAAATCCTTGGCAGATGGTCCCGGCATGGGCCGGGCGGGGTCAGAACAGGCGGCTATGCGGCTGCCCAGCCGATGCGGTGCAGGTTCACCATCTCCGAAACCCCGAACGGAATCGGCGCAGCGGCGGTTCCGGGCAGTGATGCTTCCCGGTTTTCATAAAGATGCCCGGTCAGCAGCAGGGCAGCCGCTTTCAGCGCTGCAGGAACCTCCGGGTATCCCGCGACAAAGGTGATCGTCACCGCATCGTCGCGCGTGATCGTGGTGGGCCAGGACTTGCCGGTTTTCGGGCGGATGACGCAGTGATCTTCATCCTTGAACACGTAGAAATCGGTCAAAGGCGCGGTCTGCAGCGTGTCGTTCCGGTCATAATAGGTGATCGAGGTCACCGATTGCACCGGAGCCTTTGGCAATTCCAGACCGCCACTGACCGAAGGATAGGATGCGGCCCAGGATTCCTGCGTCAGGACCCGACCCGTCATTTCCGCAACCATGTCGCAGGCCGCAGCAATCATTCCCTCGATCAGCCAGTTGTCCCGATCATCCGGTTCTTTGCACTGCTCGCGCGCCTCCGAAAGCGTCAGCACCTTTCCGGTGGCCGCAGTGACACGACTCAGAAACATCAGCCGGTCGCCTTTTCGGTTGCAGGCTGTGCCACAGCCGTTTCCGGTTTGCGCCTGGCCGCTTTTTTCAGGGCAGGTGCCGCCTCGGCCAGGCCGGGGCCTTTTTCTTCGGTTTGCGCTGGTTCCTCAACGGTTTCACGCGTGAAATCCGGGTCGATCTGTTCCGCCGCCAGCATCGCGGCCACTTCAGTCTCCGGGACAAAGACCATGTCGCCCCGGTTGCTGCCATCTGTGCGGGATACCAGCAGCTTCACCTTCACCAGCTTCATGTCTCGCCTCCACATTTCAGGCACACCTTCTGCCCGGACATCACGACCGAAGATTTCACGACGGGCAGCGCCAGCGCACGCGGTGCAAACGGGCCTTTTGCCCGATAACCCTCAATCAGGATCAAGGGTTCGCTCGGCGGCAGAAACCACTTCAGAAACTTGCGCATCACGCCCTCCATTGGCTCACAGAGACGGCGAGTTGCCCCGCCGCCCTTCGTCAGCCGATCTCAGGCGTTGCGCAGGTACTTGACCGCCGCCGTGTCGGCCAGCTCGCCGTCCAGACGGATGTAGCCGGCAATGCCGAAGCCCGGCCAGAAATCCTTGTCCTGAATCGCCCCGATCAGCGGCGCACCCACTTTGCGGACAAAGTATTTGCCGAAATCTCCGAACGCGATGATCCGCGCGGTCGTCGCCTGCGTCCCGGCCATGTCCTGGTTGATCGAATACGGCTTGCCCAGCAGGCGGTCCGGTTCGCCGTTCCGCACATCGCCCATTTGCCACAGATAGTTGCCCTGGCCGTCCTTCAGGCGACGGATCGCCAGCAGGATGTTGTCATGGAACATCCAGCGGCACTTCGGCGATGCCCGGTAAGCCGGATCGACCGAATGCAGCAGGCCCATGATTTCATCCGATGTCACGGCGGTGGCCGAGGCGGCTGTGACGCCAAGTGTCGCGGCGGTCACAATCCCGTTTGGCTGGCCGGAACCCGTCCCCGTGGTCAGCCAGGCGTTCGCGCGGCGGCCCAGGCGTTCGCCCAGCAGATCGCCCAGCAATTGTTCCATGTTGAAGATCGAATCGTTTGCCAGTTCATAGGAAACCCGCACCCATTCGGTCGAAGCCGAGAAACTGTCCAGCTGGCGCTGTGCAAAGACCGCATCTTCAGAACCGTCGTCGGTCAGTGTTGCGCCTTCGGTCTGCGCGGCGGCAACCTTGGCGGTGTCGTCGATAAAGGGCATCGGCAGCGGGCCGCCCGACGCCGTTGCCATGGTCGTGCAGATGTCTTCGTCGTACATCGGACCCCACAGCTTCATCGCGCGGATCAGGACGGCCTGCAGTTCCGTGGGCACGGTGAAGCCACCGGCGCTGTTGGTGCCAACCGTCTGCACCCGTTTTTCCACTTGCTGAAAGCCCTGCTGCAGCACGCTGCGGGCCTCGGGGCGCATGTCGCCGGTGGCACCGCCAGCGGCAAGCCATTCGCGGAACGCTTCGCGGTAGGTCACCGGCTGTCCCTCATCGCTGCCGCGCCCTTCCTGGCCCAGCAGCGGGCGGCGCGGGTCGGGGGCGGTCAGCGCGTCCTGCACCCGTGCCAGACGGTCTTCGCGGTCGATCACGCCCTGCAGGCGGTCGAAATCTTTCATCATCGCGTCAAATTCGGCGTTGATCTCCCCGGCCCGGTCTTCGGGCGTCTTGTCGGTGATCTCTTCCAGTTTGGCGCGGGCATTGGTGTGAATGCGCGCCTGCTGCTCCCGCAGCTCAATGATCCGGGTCATGCTTTTCTCCTGTGACCGGTTTCGGGGGAATAGGCTTCCGGCGCGCCGCCGTTCAGCCGTTCTCCGCGCCGCGAAGGCGCAGGTTCATTTTCATCCGGTGGCGCAGGGCCGCCGAATTGAAATTCTTGGTCCGTGCCGCTGCCCGGTGCTGTTCCAGACTGCGCAGGCCGATGCTCGTCCCGTCAAAAGCGGGCGTGGTCACAATCGACACATCAAACAGGGCCAGCTTGCGGATCGTGCGGACCGGCATCGTGCCGGTTTCATCCCATTCCTGCAGTTCCGGGATAAAGGCAAAGGACATCTTGTCCAGATCGCCGCGCTTCATCTTCGGAACAATGCTTTGCACATCGGGATCGCTGCCATCCAGCACCGATTCCATGAACAATCCCGTCGCATCTTCGCGCAGCACCAGCGTGCCGGATCGGGTACGGGCGAGCGGAAGGCCCTCGTGATTGATCAGGAACACCACATCGTCGCGCCCGATGGCGTCCGCAAAGGCACCCGGGGCGATGATCTCCTGAAAAAACCCGCCAATATCGGCGGCCTGGTTGAACACTGCCGCATAACCTGAAACGCGGATGTCATTGCCATCCGCCCGGATGTCTGCGGCGATTCCGCCCCGGAATTCACGCTCCATCGTCTGTCCCCTGACTGGCCCCGGCAACCGGCTGCGAACCGATTGGCACCGTGGCACCCTGTATCAACAGCCTGTCGCCCTGCGGATCGCCGGGACGGTTTTCCATTTGACGCGCTTCATTCGGCGTCAGGATCGCGTTCTGAATTCCCTTCGCATAGCCTTCCATGCGGGTCTTGAAATCGCCGCGCAGCAGGCCGTCCATATTCATTTCGACAAAGAATTCCCGGTCTGTCCTGCCGAACAGCTTCAGGTTCAACTCCTGTTCGAACGCCTCCACCCAGCGCTTCATCGTGTGCTTCACGAAATGCAGATCCTGCTGTTCCGTGTTGCTGAACGTGCCATGCGACAGGTCCTGCAGAAAGGTCGGCGGCAGCGAATAGATGCGCCCGAACTCTTCAATCAGGAACCGCTTCAACTCGATCAGCTGCGATTTGGCGGCATCTGCACCCAGCGGCTTAATGTCCAGCCCGCTTGGCAGGATCAGCGCCTGACGCCCTTCCTTTGCCGCCTTCCGCGTGGCCTCTTCCAGGTCTTTTCCCGCCGCCTGCATCGACCGCCCGGACTGGAAATTCCCGGTCACGGCAAAGGGCGGCACCCCGCCATTCTGGAAAAACCGGCTGCCAAACCGCGTGGCGGCGATGGCCAGGGCAATCACATCCCGGTTGGTCGCGATGGGGCCATAATGCGACAGCCCGTCTTCGCGCAGCATGAACGGAATGTCGATAATCTCTGTTGCCGCGTAGGTGATCGTTTCCGATCCGCCCTTCGGCTTGTATTCGTAGAGCTTCTTTCCCTTTGGCGTGCGCCGGATTTTCACCTTGCCGGGTTCCAGCGGCCAGATGTTGATCACCTCTCGGCTGGCGCTCCGTTCGATGAAACTCAGGCCCCGGCCACCGGTCATCACCCGCTCGAAAAGATACTTCCGCCACTCGAAAGAGGACTGCTCATCATTCGGCGCGTCATGCAGCAGCTTTGCCAGCGGGCTGTCCGTCACCCGTTCGCGTCCGCTGTCCGTCCGGCGGAACAGGTTCAGCGGCAGACCGGCCAGCGTGCCGGGAATGAAGTTCACGGCGGCAAAAATCGCCGGAACGCTTAAGGCGTTTTCCGTCGTCACGACAATGTCGCTGGCCGTCTGCATCAGGTCGAGGCCCATCAGACGCAGAAAATCATTATCCGCCGGTGTGGCCGTGGCCCCGGTGGACGATGCCCGGCTTTCAGCCTGACGGCTGCCGCCAAACTCCATGCCGAAAATCTTCATCACATGGCCATCCGGTACTCAGGATCGGCATCCCACGGCGTCACCACCATGCCGCCCGCCTGCGGATTCCGCGCCATCAGCATGAAGGCGTTGAACCCGGCCATCAGCGCGTCGATCTTTGCCTTGCCGGCCGTCTCTTTCGTGATCAGCACGGCATTCCCTTTCTGTTCCGCACGGGCATTGCCCAACTTCCAGGCCATCATCGGCTGTCCGCCGTGGCGGAACGTGCCATCCATCAGCTTGCGTTCCATGCCCCAGATCGCCGATGACAGCCGGTAACCCTGCCCGACCGCCACCATCTGCGCCGGAGCAATGCCCGCCAGCGTCAACTCATCCACCAGCGCCGCCACCCCGGCCGGGTCCAGGCCGACAGCGGCCTCGGCGGGCAACAGCCCGTGATCGTTCAGCGCGCCGATCATCTGCGTCAGTTCTTCGAAATCCTGCGTCGGCCAGGCGCAGATCGTCAGATCACCCGCCGCTTCGAAATCGCGCAGCACCGGCACAATCTCTTTCCGCCGTTCCAGCACGGTCGGGTGCGCCCAGGCATGAAACCACGCCAGCCAGGCCATTGTCTCGCGGCACCGCCCCGTCACGCACAGCCCCAGCAGGTCATCCGCCCCGCCGCCGTCAATCCCCACCACCGCCACATCGCAGCGCTCGCGGATTGTCTCCAGCGTCACCGGCAGCGGGTCTTTCGCCCCCTGCCAGAAATCGGCCCCGATCCAGCGGTTCGAATGCAGCGCCAGCCCGACTTCGACATTCAGATGCTGCGTCGCCCAGGCAATGATTTCGCCGGTGCCATCTTCCTTGGCCCGCGCATAGCCATCCAGCAGCGCATCCAGCGCAATCGACCGGTCCAGATTGGGCGTCACCATGTGCCACAGATCCGGGTTCAGCCAGGCCTTGTCCTTGCTGATCTGGATCGCTTCCGGAAACTCGTACAGCACCGGCAGCGTCTTCACCCGCTCGGTGATCTTCCCGTCCCGCACGCCTCGGGCATAGTGCAGCTCGGTCCTGAACACCCCTTCCGGCGGATGGTCGGACTGCGTCGTGATCATCACCAGCAGCGATTCCGGGAACGGCATCATCCCGCCCCGGATTTGCCGGATCACATCCGCCGCATAGGGCACCGACCCCAGAACGTGGATTTCATCGATCAGGGCAAAGATCGGCTTCACCCCGGTCAGAACATCCATGCCAAAGGTGCGCACCATCAGGCGGGCATTGGTGGTCCTGTCCCGGATCGTTTTTATGTTTCCACCCTGCACGTGGAACCGCTTCTGCAGAAACCCGTCCGGGTCCGCCTCGATCATCCCGCGCGCCTGTTCGAACGCTACTTCGCTGATCTTCTGCGTCGGGCCGATGATCAGCATGTCGGCATTGCGCCGCTTGTTCAGCAGCAGAAAGGTCAGCGCAATCGCCGCCGCACTGGTGGTCTTCGAATTCTTCTTCGGCACCAGGATAAAGATTTCGCCCACCTGGCGCACTTCCGGCCCTGCCGCACTGCTGGCCATCGACCCGAAGGCGGCGCGCACGATGTCGCGCATCCATTCGCCCGCCGCCTCGCGCAACTCCGGCTGCCCGATCACATCCGGCAGCCGCAGCTTGTTGAAGATACCGACCGCCCGTTCCGCCTTCGCCATGTCCAGCGGCAGATCGGCAATCGGCGTCTCGCCCCGCGCCAGCTTCTCTGCCCAGTCGGGACAGGCGAAGTCGAACGCCATTACTGGACCGTTCCTTCACCATCCAGCAGATCGCCCCAGCCCATCGGCGGCAGCTTTGCCGCCGCAACTGCCGCTTCCTTCTTGCCCAGAACCGGCGTCTTGCCCTTCTTGTCCCCGGCCCCCTTCGGCGCGCGGTCGGGATGCGGGTCGATGATATCCTTCAGCATCCGGATCGACGGGACATGACCTTCGCGCATCCGCTGGATCAGAACGTCGATCATCATCCCCTCGACATAGACACGGCCATTCTGCAGCTCACCCGAAAAATGTTTGCGCAGCGTGTCGTCATCGATCCCCATGTCGGTGGCGATCCGCTCATGCGACCACCCGGCAGCAGCCCGTGCTGCCACAAACATCTGATTTTCTTTGGTTTTTGCGTAAGACGGACGCCCGCGCCTGTCCCTGATCGGCACCACAGGCAGACCGAACAGATCAACCCCAGCCGCCTCCACGGTGGCATCCTGCAATTCCATCCCCATCCCCCGAAAAAAACCCCCGAATGTCGAAGCACGCCGGTCTAGGCCGCAGGGGGGTCCAGAGATCGGACCACCCCCCCTACCTGCCCAGCCGCGCCTCTTGCCGCTGCTTTTCGCTGTCGTGACAGATCTTGCACAGGCACCACAGGTTGCCATCGTCCCAGAACAGCACTTCGTCGCCCCGGTGCGGCACAATGTGGTCCGCCACCAGCTTTGACGTGTCCGCTTCCAGCCGCCTGCACATCCCGCAGGTGAACAGGTCGCGCACCAGCACCGACCAGCGCAGGCGCTGCCAGCGCGCGGTCTTGTACCACCGCCGCCATGCCAGTCCCGCATCCCTGTCACGCGATGCCTCGGCTGCACTCTTCGGTTCAAGAAACCCGATCCGGGGCGGCAACCGGGTCAGCACGGGGGCCAGCTGCTTCAGCCTTCCCACCCGCGCCTCCCGCTTGCTTGCGCCAATCACCCAAAGGAAACGCCCGCGCGGCAGGACCGGCGGGCGCAACTGTGGATAATGACAAGAGTCATGCGCACAGACTGACTTTATGTCAATCCCCTATCTTGCGCCCCGTTGCAGATCATACCCCTGCATCCGGTCCAGCGCCCCACAGAGGGCGGTCCGCACTCCCGCAAGATACTCCACCTTGACCGACCAGCCATGCGCCTGCAGCACCCCGCCCGGCGTCATCCCGGCCAGACAGACCATATCCACGACAGACCTGTCGCTGATCCCCACCCTGCTGCCCCGCGCCGAAGGCCGCACGCGGCGCAGCACCATCGCCTGCGCCGGCCCGATCCGCCCGTGCAGCCGGTCCAGCTCGCGCCCCACCGCCAGATAGGCATCCATGAAATCGCCACCCGTCCCGCCTTCCCGCCCCGCCTCCAGCGAGGCACAGCGCACACCCCCTGCCGCATGGCGTTCAGTCAGCCCGCGATAATGCCGCGCCATATAGACCTGCCCTGGCGTGAACGGGGCCACGAACCCCGCCGCATCGCCATGCCGCCGCCGCGCCTGGGCGATCATCACGTCGAACACATCCGCCTGTTCCAGCCGCTTGCCCAGCACCCGCTTGGTCAGCCCGTTCACCACTTCACGCTCGGTTTCAATCCGCATCGCCCCGCGCGCCGGGGCCACCGGCACCGGCCCCACATCAGCGGGCGGCGTGGCACGGGCCAGCACCGCCGCCACAGCCTCGGCCTCGATCCCCTTGCGGAACACCGCCGCCGAAGCCCCGGCAGCCTTGCCCGCCAGAGCCATCATCGCATCGATCCGGTCCTGCGGCCCCAGTTTCACCATGCTGCACCTGCCTGCCTTCTATATTTTGTGGAACCTTCCCTCTTCTTATCTATCCCTTGCTTTTCGCTGTTTTTCTTGGGGAGGATAGGGAGGATCGACAGAAAGAATGGGAGGATGAATTGCAGATCATTCCGCAGATAAACCCGAACCATACCAACAGGTTGCAGCAAAACGCGGGAGGGTGGGGATAATAGGGACCATAATTGCAACCCTTGCGCATGACCCCCCTTTTTCCGTTTCCTTTCCCCACACCCCTCGCGCGCATACGCAAGGGTGTCAAAATTCGTCCCCATGCTCCCCATGCTCCCAAAACGCGGTCCAAGCCTTTGATCGCTCAAGACGTCCCTCCGCACCCCTGATCGCCGCCATCCTCCCGCCCGTCGCCGTCCATCGTCCCTATCCTCCCGAAAGGCAGGTCCATCCGGGGTGCGGGGTCACCGGCCTGCGGGCCAAGCGTGGCCCGGCAATGCGCCCGCACGATCCGCTGCATCACCCAAATCTGCCGCGCCGAAGGCTGAAACCGCCCGCTCCGCGCGCGCTTGACCATCGACGCGCAGAAGGTCCGGTCCCAGGGCAGCAACGCCGCAGACTGCACGATCACCGGCATCCAGCCCAGCAACCGGTCCACCTCACCGGGCGGGGTGGGGGAATTGGTGTGGTGCGCCCGAGTGGTCATGCAGGCACCTCGACCACATAGTTGTGCGTCCTGATGCCTGCAGCTACGTCCCCAACCCAGCAACCCTTGCGCCACTTGGGATAGTTCGGATTCGGATGGTCAACCTTATGCCCGCGCCGGTAATGCCAGGCCACTGTTGCGCCGAAACCCGCGCCACAGCCACCGCCGCCCGCTTTAGGGCCGCGCCCAAGGCGGATTTTAACCCATTTGTGGCAAGGCTGATCTCTGCGCTCCGAAGACCTGATCTGCTGGCGCGACGGTTTAATATGAACTTCGTGGCACAACCCGCCCGGCGTCTGCATGGCTTCAATACAGTACCAAGCCGTGTTCAGCGCATCGCTCGCCAGACGCCATCTTTGGGAGCTTTCCTCACTTTTATAGTGAAAGAAGTTCTTAGTGAATATCTCTCCCTTTTCGTTTAATCCAAATCTGATCATCACCATTGGATCAAACTTTGGGAATGAAAAAAGACATCCTATAAAAGCAACTCCATCACCACTGCCGCGAACATCAGCTATAGCAATCGCATTAACGCCAAAGTCGATCCAGGTATGGCGGGCGGGCAATTCACACTCGAGTATCTCGTCTGCGCAATCCCAATCGCCGGGCATCTGCGACCGCACTGCAACAATCGGATCAAGTGCGGTGCAGTCAAAAAACTGAGCACCAGCCATAAGATTGCGCAGAAAGCCGGTGCGCTCTCTGTCCATCGGTTCAAGGAATGCCCTTTCTGCAAGCGGCGTCATTTCTCGGCCTCGGATTCAGAATATGACTCAATCACAATCCCATCGAAATCATCCGGCTCAAGTTCAGGCGTCTGCCGGACAAGACCTGTGCCAAAATGGCCTGAAACTTCGACCACCAATACCCTTAAATGGGGATTGCATTCGGCCATGTACTCGGCAACGTCGTGGGCTCTATCAAGGTCTGCGTAGAACCCGTCCATATTGATCGGCTCCAGAACGCCAATCCGGCCAGCCGCCCGGCTCGGTCGAATACTCGGGTCGTATTGAATGACGGCGAATTGGCCAGCGCTCATGATTTTCTCACTCCCCGCCCTCCATCCGCCCGCGCAGCACCCGGCCCTGGGCATCGCGCGGCAGGTCTTTCCAGCGCTGGCCGAACACCGCGTTGAACTGAATCCCGTCGTAGAAATGGGTCGACGACTTGCGCGCGGTAAACCGTTGCCCGGTCACCGGGCTTTTCCACCGGTCGGCCTTTTCCTTCAGCTTCATGCCCACTGTCTTGGGCTTCCACTCTCCAAAGCCCCGGTCGGAATTCCAGAAATTGAACGCCTCGCCCAGTTCCCGCGCCCCGATGCTGTCGCGATGGTCCCCGGTGATGACACAGCACTGCTCCAGGAAGGTGCCTACCGGATCGCTTTCCTCGCGGAATTCCTTGGTGGCATCGCTGACCAGCCCCGGCACGGCCAGCCCGCCCTCCAGGTAATCCAGCAGCCCGTCGCGCAGCCGGTTCAGAATGCCGCTGCGTTCGTTCTCGAACAGGGTATTGCCCAGGTCCTTGTCCCGCCGCCCTTCCGGGATCTGCACATCCCAGGGCACCAGCAGCAGCCGCCGCCAGATGCCGTCATCGGTGCCGCGCACCACCGGCTTGTGGTTGCCGCTGATCGTCAGCTTGAAATAGGGGTTCATCTCTACAAAATCGCTGTTCAGGGCGCGCACCATGATCGGCTCGCCCCCCGTCAATTCCTTGATCAGCTCTTCCTGCAGCGGCTCGCCCTCGCGCGGCTCCGATGCCCGCACGAACCGCGCCCCGATCAGCAGCATCAGGTCCGGCGTGGCATCGCCGCCGCCGCGCCGGTCCACCCCGGTCAGCGACTTGATCTTGGCCGAGGCCGCATAGTTATCCAGCATCCGCGCCACCAGATCGGCCAGCACCGATTTGCCGTTCGCCCCGGCCCCGTACCAGAAGGCCAGCATCTGCACCGGCGTGGCCGTCATCGACAGGCCCAGCCAGCGCAGAATGAAGGCCCGCATGTCCGGGTCCGGCTGCACTTCTTCGAAAAAGGCGTCAAAGCGCGGGCAGGTGGCAGCGGGGTCATAGACCACCGGCATCATCTTGGTCATCAGCTGCGCCCGGTCATGCGGCAGCAGCTGCACATCCGCCGTCCGGCTGAACCCCTGATCCGGCCCGCCCGACACCGAAAACCGCAACACCCCGGATTCGGTGTTGATATCCATTTCCGCCGCATCCAGGCTGTCCAGATCATGCGCCAGCGCGATCCCGCCTTCGGTCAGCAGCGCGTCGATCTTGCCGGTGTTGCCGGTGCTTTTGGCAAAGCGGCGATGGTCCGCCCGCTGCGCCCGCAGCTGCTTTTCAAACTCGCCAATGGCCGTCATCTGGCGGCGCAGATCGGCCACCTTCGCCTCGGATTCCGGATCATCCCCTGCGGCCTCGATCGCCTTGATCTGGTCGGCCAGGTCACGCTTGCGCGCGATCTTGGCCATCATCCAGTCTTCCAGCACCAGGAATTCCGTTTCGGTTTCCATCCGGCCCGAAACCTGCTGCGCCAGCCGCCGCGTGGCGATCCGGTCCGGGTCCTTCTGCCAGACCTTGCCCGTCCAGGTGAACCAGCCCAGGCGCGGCACCCACATCACCTGATCGCCGAAATAGGTCACGAACCGCTGGCCATTGCCAAAGTCATTCAGCGGAAACCCCGCCGCCACCCGCTCCGGCGGCTCTGCCGCCCCGTCACCCGGCGGCGGTGCCGCGCCGCCCGGCGCGGGCCCCATGCCGGCCGGCAGATCGATATCCTCGGGCGCGGCCATCACCGCGCGCACCCGGTTAAGGCTGGGGTCAGTCATCCTGCACCCCCGGTCCGTCCGCCCCCATCAGCACATCGTTCAGGTCCACCCCGGCCCCGGCATGCACGATCTGCGCCCGCAACCCAGGCCGCAGCAGCATCGCGCGGCGCAGCCCCGCCACCAGCTTGGCACGGGTCAGCTTCGGGTCACTGTCGCCATCCTGCACATAGATCAGCCGCTCTACCCAAGGCGGCGGCACAAAGGCCTCCGCATCGCCCAGATCGGGAATCCCGTCAAACCTCTGGCCCTTGCCCAGCTGGCGCTGGCCGGCCATATTGCCCAGATCGACCCCGGCCCAGTAACTCGCCCCCGCCACCGCCCCGGCAACACAGGCCGACAGCGTGGTTTCAATCCCCTCGCCCATCACCAGCGCCGTTCCCAACCCCCGGAACAGCCGGATCGCCCCGCCCTTTTTCGCGCCCAGCACCTTTTTCGCCTGCAGCACACCGCGCGCCGCCGGGTCGGTGATCACCGCCTTGCCCTTGGGCTGATCCAGATCAAGCCAGGTGCGGTGCACGGCACAGAACCGGTTATCGGCCCCCTGAATCGCCGCCAGCATCGCCGGGCCGCAATGCAGCATCTTCCACCCGCCGCCGTAGCCCATCATATAGGGCAGCGCCGGATGAAACCGCAGCGCGGGCGCAAGCCTTGGGTACAGCCCCGGATCGATCCCCCGCAGCGTCAGATAGTCCCGCACCGCCGTGCCTTCCGCCGCCACGCCCTCGTCCCACACGCGCCGTGCTTCGTTGATGGCCTGCACCCGGTACCGCGCCTCCTGTGCCGCCCGCGCCTGCCGGTTTGCCTCTGCCGCCTGGTCCCGCTTCGCCCGTTCTGCGGCGCTGATCTCCTGCCGGGGGCCACACAGCCAGTCCAGCGCCTCGGGAAAGCTGACCTGCCGCACATGCATGACCAGCGCGATCCCATCGCCCTTTGCCCCGCATTTGCGGCAGCCGAACACGCCCTTGCGCGGGTTGATCCCGAACCGGTCATCCCCGCCGCACTGCGGACAGGGTCCGACCCGTTCCACCCCGGCCCGCCGCAACCCTTCGATGCACAAAAGGTCCGCCACCTCCGCAATCGGCTTGGCCAGCGCCTCGGCGCGGCGGGGATCCTCGGGCCAGGCCATGGTCAATCCGCCGCCGCCCGCGCCCGCAGCACGGTCAGTACCCGGTCCTGCGCCACAATCCCCGGCTCCGGCACCAGTTGGCGAAAGCGCGTCTTCAGCGCGTCAAAATCGATGCCCAGGTCGGTGGAAATCCAGCCCAGCTTGTGCCCCTTGGCCAGCCCTTCCAGCAGCGCCAGATCGACCTGTGGCGTGAACGGGGCCGCGTTGCCCAGCCGGTTCAGCCGGTCTTCAATCTCGCGCCGCCACACCGGCACGCCCGGATCGAACGGCGGCGCGGGCGGCACAACGGCCTCGGTCACCGCCCTGACCAGCTCCGGGTGCGGCGCGGCCACCGCTTCCGCCGCCATCGGCGCGCGCAGCGGCGCATCTGCCGGTCGCGGCAACGGACGAAACTCACCCGCACGCGCCATAATCCTGTTCCGCAGCGCCGTGCTGCGGGCGGTCGTTGCGGCCAGGCCCCGCCCAAGCGTGCTGGCCGCGTGTTCCATCATATCCCGATAGGTCCGTTGTCCCGTGATCCGGTTGGCCGCAATCGCGTCGACCAGCCAATCGTCATCCGCTGCAGTCCAGAAACGCGGCGGCGGCACACCCGGCGCTGCAGCATCGGGCTGGACCTGCGCCCGCACCTTGTCCTTCGCATACTTCTGCCCGTTCAGATACAGCGCCACCGATTGAACGCTGCGGTTCATCTTGCGGGCAATCTCGGCGGTGCTGCTCCCCGACAACCGGTCCATGATCGCCTTTTCCGCAGCGCTGAACGGCCCGGTCACCTTCCCGGCTGTCGCTGTCTCCGGTGCTGCGGGCGGCACCACCACCGCAGCGGGCCGCAGCGGATCATGCGCGGCAGCGGGCGCAATCACCGGCGCAGCGGCGGGCGCTGCCACAAGCGCCTCCACAAACGCACCGCCCAGCCCCGGCACCCGCGCGTCCGTCAGCATGGTAACGGCCCGGCCCGGCGACAGGTCGAACACGGCAGACACACCGTCGCCCGCAAGACGCTGCCCTGCAGCAATCAGGGCCTGCAGCCTGCGGTCAAAGACAATCAGATCGTCCAGCGACATCCGCATCAGGTTCATTCCTGCCCCCCCGCACTGTCTTGCATTGCCTGGTCCACCGCATCGGCCAGCGCCCGCAGCTGCTGCGCCGTGTCAGGCCCGACAAAGATATTGGCCAGCAACAATTCCCCGGCCGGAAACCCGTCGATGCCCAGATGCAGCTGCACCGCGCCCGCAACCTCGACCACCGAAACCTGATGCGTGCCCAGCGGAAACACCCCGCGCGGGGTCACCCGGGTCGTGTGCGACCGCATCATGCCCGCCGCCTGTGCTGCGTCGGCACATCCCACCAGCGCGCCGGCATCCCGCCGTCCCGGTTTTCCGGGCGCTTGGCCAGGTCCTCGACCTCGTTGCTGGCGGCATTTATCCGGTAACGCAGGCCCAGAATGGCCGACCGGGAACAGCGCATCCGCACCGCCACCACCGTGGCAGTCAGGCCCTGACGTTCGGTCAGGTCCAGAATGTCCAGCACCTCGCGGTCGGTCCATTCCCGGCTCATGCGGGCATCCTCAGCGTGTCCGCCACTTGCCCGGTCAGCGCCGCGCACAGATCGGACCGCAGGATCCCGGCCAGCACGCGGGCGGCATCGGTCACGGCGCGCGTCCGGTCCCCCGGCGTTGTTGCGGCCAGCATCTGCTGCGCCGCACCGGCCAGCCGCGCCGCCTTGCCCTGCAGCGGCACCTTCGGCAGCGCCTCTTCAACCAGCGCCAGCAGGGTGGCGCGCTCTTCGGGGTACTGCCAGTCGATCACCAGCAGCGTCATCGCCCGGATCACAATCCGCTCCTCGGCCGTCATCACCACGCCCCCCGGTCAAGATCATCCAGAAATTTCAGCACCGCCACGTGCACATCCGTGCCCAGGCCCCAGGCCAGTGCCACGCAAAGGCGGCGCGTGTCCGGCCATCCGCCGCGTTCCGCCTCGCCCCGCGCATGGCCAAGCATGAAGGCCCAGGCTTCCAGCCCGTCGATCAGCTTCAGCCAGCGCAGATCCTCACGCGAAAGATCATCGTCCAGCGGCCCGCCCCAGGCGGCTTCGGCCAGCGCCAGTTCCGCTATGGCATGGGCAGCGGCAATCCCCTCATGACCCAGCTTGAACGGCGCAGGCAGATCGCCCGCCCAGCCTTCGCCCAGATCATGCAGCGCCACCGCCCGGATCAGCGCCACCGAGGGATCGGGATGCAGCGCCAGCAGCAGCTGCACACAGCGCCCCTGATGATCGGCCGTGGTCTGCCCCAGCCGCGCCATCCCCGGATTGGTGTGATACCGCTGCACCCCGCCGGCCATGTAAACCTGCGCAAGGCTCATGCCGCCACCTTCTCGGGCAGCGCCCAGCCAGACCCCCAGACGGTCCGGATCGCGTCGCGGCCCAGCTTGGCCCGGAGTTTCGTGATGTAGACATCCACGATCTTTTCCCCCACCTCGCTGTCATGCCCCCAGACGGTCAGCAACAGCGGCTCCCGCCCCAGCGCGCGCGGCGCGGCGCGGTTCAGCGCATCCAGAACCTCCGCCTCTCTCGACGTCAGCCCGTAGCGCTGCTGCAGCGCCAGCACTGCCGCCACATTCGCCCCCGTCAGATCGTCGATCAGGTCCAGCGCCGCCCCCAGCCGCTCCTGCGGCGGCAGCGCCAGAATGGCGTCGCGCAGCGCCGTCATGCCCCCACCTCCGGGCAAATGCTCATCGCCCCCGTGTCGTGATCGGCAATCTCGATCTGCTCCGGCCAGACGCTCCACCCCGGCGGCACGCGGGCAAGAACCGTTTCCGGCCCCTTCGGCCAGTCGTGCAGCACCGTCAGCTGCACCGGCACCGGACCGGACAGGGTGTAAGCCGCCGTTTGCGGGGCCGCCGTCAGATCGTTGCGGATCGTCATGATATGGCAGGCCCCGTCGCGGGCCCATGTCACCGTCAGATCGTGAAGCACCTGGGAAAAGGCGCTGCCGCCCGCAAAGACGGCAGCGCAGGTGACCCGCCACAGGAAGGGAAGGCGGGAAGGAACGACGCTCATTTCAAGCCCCCGGAATAGTCTCCCGAAAACTTTCCCAGCCGCCGCGCGGCGCGGGCGGCCCAATACTCGCCCACCGCAGTCAGATGGCAGGCGGCGGTGAACTCGGCCCGCAGCAGCCACAGCACCGCGCGCCTCATGCCTCACCCGCCAGCGCCAAAAGGGCGGCAGGCCGCAGCGCCGGGTCGCTGATCGCGCGGGCCACCACCCAGCCGGACGGGGCATTGAACCCCTCCCACCAGTTGTCCGCCGTGGTCGCATCCACCTGGAACACATGCGCCACATGCGCCGGACTCTCGAAATTGTCGCGCACGAACTGCTTCCAGACATGCGCAAAATGCTGGCGATAGGCCAGCACCTCGCGCCGGTCGGAAAACTTTCGGGGGGACATGCCCTTGGCCTCGAGGCCAGCCTGGCCCTGCGGGCACACCGGCACAGCCCCGGAACGGATCGGCGCAGTACATGTCATTCAGCAGCCTCCTGCGGTTTTTCCGGACCCTGATCGTGGACCGACAGCAGCCAGTCGGCAGTCACATCGGCAAAGCCGCGCCGGGAAGCAGCGGCCTGGACAGACCGCAGGAAACCGGACGGCACCCGTCCGTTGCGCGCCCATTTGTGAACGGCTTCGACATCAGCCCCCACCTCTCCGGCAAAGACACGGCGGGAGGGCCAGCGGGCGATCAGTCTGCGGATGGGGTTTTCTGTGGCCATGGCGCACAAAATGGACGTTTCTTCCAAAAGATCAAGATGGAAAATTCTTCAATGGGCATTTTTTCCAGAATCGGGATCATGACCGCATGAATGCACGCAAAACACTGCCGAAGATCGACATGGCCGGGGTCGCCCAGCGGCTCGAGGCGCTGCGTGAGGCGCACGGAATCCAGAAGGGCGAATTCGCAGACAGCTTCGGGCTGCACCCGTCCAGCTACTCCAAAGTGATTCAAAGCGCCAAACCCCTGAAGTCGGAATGGGCCTACATCATTTCTCAGAGGTGGGGCGCGTCGATGGATTACATCTACAAGGGCGACCTGTCGCGTATCGAAGATGCCCTGCGCGCCAAGATCATGACGAACCTGAACAAGGCCGAGCCGTAAAGCACATCAATGGACACCCCGGTTTTGTCAGAAACCCAGAAAAGCAATCTGTCGCCTTGGTCATGGTTCATGGTTGCCTACATCTTTACCTCATGCGCGAACAAAAGCGGAACGCGGCGGGCTGGTCAAGTGCACGTTCCGATTGATGCCAGGTTATCCACACTATTTTAAGGTTGTTGAACCAGCGCGGCAACACAAGGCGGGGAACGGATTTGGAAGACGACGACACACCCGTTTCCGTTCGGCTGAAGCGCGGCGAACGGGTTTCCCTTGTTGCGGTGCGCTTCACCGGCAGCAACAGCTACGCGACGGCGGTGGTCGGCGAAAGCCATTACCAGCGGCACCTGCGAAAACTGGTGGGGCCGCGCAGCGCCGAAGGGGTGCGGGCCAAGTTCATAGCCTTTCTTGTTCCGGAACCGGACAACCAGTTTGACGAAAATGCGGTCATGGTGTTGATCGATGGCGATCAGGTCGGCTACCTGATGGCTGAAGACGCCATTGATTTCTTGTCCGGCATGGAAGAAATCGAACGTCCAGGCCATGTTGCCGCCGTAGATGCTGTCGTGTCCGGCGGGTTCCAGAAAAAAAACGGCTCATGGGCGCACTATGGGGTCTGGCTGGACATCACCCTGCCATTCGATCTGGACGAAGTGCAGTAGCTTTCCCCTGGTTACACCAGGCTTGACCGCCGCCCGGATCCGCGCTTTCCTGCGCGTCTGGCCAGCAGGCCTGCTGTAACCTATGGAGTCTGCGATGGAACTCTTGATTTTCTGGATCGCCCTGGGCGTTGTCACCGCACTGGCGGCACAGGCGCGCGGGCGCAGCTTTATTGCCTGGCTGCTGATCGGCAGCGTCACCGGCATCTTCGGCCTGATCGCCGTGCTGGTCATGGAACGGGTCAAGCCCGAAGCCTGATCGACCCGCCGGCGTCACACCACCGCTTCTTTCCCGGCCCGCCACCTAGCGGGCTTTTTCATGCGCCGCACGGTTCGGCAGCGGCGGTGATTCTCTTTGACCTGCAAACGCCCACCCAAATAAAATGGACATTCTTTCCATTTTCTATTTGACAATGGAAGAACTGTCCATTTTATTGCTCCCCACAAACCCCGGCACGCCGCCGGTGAAGGGGAGAAACCGATGCTCATGACGATAGGCGACATGGAACGCGCCGCAGGCATTACCGACCGCGCGGCATTCTGGGCGCAGTTTCAGCACATACGCGGTTCCGTGATGGTCAGCGGTCGCCTGCGCGATGCCCGCTTTGTTGCTGTCGTCGCAGAGTTGGAGCGGCTGATCGCAACGCAGGTCAAGCCCAAGGCGACCAGGCGCAGGGCCGCGAAATGACCGCCAGGACCCCCGCCCCCGAAACGGCAGCCGAACGCGACCGCGTTAAGGCGCTGAATGCGAAACTGCTGGCGGCCGGAAGGCTGCTTTTGCGCGCCTGCGATGAAGGAGATTCGGATATGGCCATGGATGGCTACGACCTTTTGCGCGCCGCAATCGCCGAGGCCGAAGGCGGTGACGGATGACCCCCGCCCCCACCATCACCCCCTCCCACTGGCAGCGCTTTCACCGGCTGGCCGCCCTGATGCGCCGCCTTGGCGGGGTCGGGCCCACGGTGCGGGAATGCGCCGCCGTCTGGGGTGTCTCTGCCGGCACCGCCCGCGCCACGCTGGCCCGGCTGGCCGACGCGGGCCTGATCCGCAAACTGCCCGCCCGCGACCGCGCCATCGAACTCTGCCCCGCCTTCACCGCCACCCCCGGCCCCGGCGGCCAGCACCTGATCCCCCTCTGGCCCGAGGTACAGCCATGACCAACCGTGAAGCATATCTGCGGGCGCTTAAGGCGCTGAATGCCGCCGAAGCCGACAGCGATTTGGCCTACGTGCAAAACGGCGACGGCTGGGGGAACATGACCAGCTGGGACATCGCCTCGCACATCAGTGAGTTTCTTGCACACGAGTTTCGGCAAGGCCCTGCACCCAAAACCGAAGGCGATGCCCCATGACCCATCCCGACCCCGACCTTGCCCGTCACGCCGCCCGGCTGGGCCGCCGCGCCTCCGGCCTTGCCGCCGACCCGCCTGCGGTCTGTGATCACTGCGCCGAACCGGACCGGCCGTTGCAGGCCACCACCATTCACGATGCCTATGGCCCTTGGGCGGGCGACCTGATGCTGTGCCTCGCCTGCCGGGATCTGCTGCAGCCATGACGCTGATCCCCTTTCCCCGCCCGCATTCCAACGTGGTGCCCTTTCCCGGCAGCAACCGGATCGCGCAGAACGAGGCCCGCCTTGCCACCGCCCGCCGCATTCTGCGCGATGCCGGGGAGTACGACAGCTTCACCCTCTGCATGGCCTGCGACACCCTGGCCGAACTTGGCACCGCCAGCGACGTGGAACTGGCCGATCTGATCCTGGCACAGACCACCGCCCACCTGAACCGCCCCCCGGCCCCGCCGCCGCGCGGCCCCCACCCGCTGGCCACCGCCGCCGCCGCCACGATCACCGCCCTGCTGGTGCTGGCCATCCTGCACGACACCCCCGCGCGCCTGGCGGCAACGCTGCTGCAGGCCGAACAGATGAAAGACTGGTGACATGACCAACCTTGCTGATGCCATGACCGACAAAATCCGGGAAATGAACGAGACGATCATTCCGGCATACCTCGCCTGC
>Ga0114979_10000698_pt1 | contig 22110 bp, 24 predicted proteins | sample S_140625_EF_Meta_FD_87315 | JGI IMG/M metagenome (GOLD analysis project Ga0114979, IMG submission 87315) | Freshwater microbial communities from Lake Simoncouche, Canada to study carbon cycling - S_140625_EF_MetaG | ecosystem: Environmental > Aquatic > Freshwater > Lake | place: Lake...
GACTAAAAGACAAAGTCTTGGAAAAACAAATTCGCGACTCTACAAATAAATTGATAAAATTAAAATCAGAGAATGGTAAATTTGAAGATACTGGATATAATGAAGTGAAAAAATTACTAGATGTATTTCAAAAAAAACAGGTATTTATGAAACGTCAATTTGTTCTTAATAATCTTGCACAATTCTTGAGAGACCGGGATATGTTACCAGGAATTGTATTTATATTTTCACGTAAAAATGTAGAACGGTGCGCTCATGAAATAACCGTTCCCCTGTTAGAAGATGATAGTAAAATACCATATACTGTAAAAAGAGAGGCAGAACAAATTGTTCGACGACTTCCAAATTTCAATGAATATCTTAATTTACCTGAATACAAAGACCTTATTTCTTTGTTAGAAAAAGGAATTGGAATTCATCATTCTGGTATGATTCCAATTTTGAGGGAAATTGTAGAGTTGTTTATTTCAAAAAAATATATAAAACTTCTTTTTGCAACCGAGTCATTTGCAATTGGTTTGGATTGTCCAATTAAAACGGCTGTTTTTATAGGGTTAAATAAATTTGATGGAAATAATGACCGAATTTTGATGTCGCATGAATATACTCAAATGGCCGGACGCGCCGGTCGTAGAGGAATTGATAAAATAGGAAATGTTGTACACTGCAATAATTTATTTTGTCTTCCTTCACTTAATGAATATAAAAGTATTCTTTGTGGAAACCCGCAAAAGCTAGTATCTAAATTTCATATTTCTTATTCAATGATATTAAATTTATTGAAACAGAAAGCGTCTATTTCAGATGTATGTAATTTTGTTGAAAAAAGCATGATTTTTGAAGAGATAAACAAATCGATTGCAGCGACAAAAAACGACATTATCGTTTTACAAAATGAAATTGGTCTGCAAAAAATTCGAGTAGAGTTATCAAAAACTCCAAACGAAGTTACGAATAGATATTTAGAAGTTTGTTCTTTGTTAACAATGTCTGCAAACAAAAAGAAAAAAACACTTGAAAAAGAAAAACTGGATATCATTAGAGATTATCCAATGTGCGAAAAAGATTCGATTACATATAAGGCATTTCTAGATATGAAGAAACGTGTAGAAAATGAAGAATTAAATTTGAAATACCTTGAATCATTTATTCCAACACAAGTAGGAAAACTTTGTAATATGATGGAAGAATACAGGTTTATAAAAAAAGGTGAGTCAGGCGAATATGAATTAGATTCACTCGGAATTATTTCTTCAAATATAGCTGAAGTACATCCTCTTGTCATGGCATTTTTTATGGAAAAATGGAACTATTTTTCGGAATTTACGCCGTTACAACTGATTGGTCTTTTCTCTTGCTTTACAGACATAAAAATCCCCCAAGACTATCGTAGAGATTTTCCAGGAGGAAAAGATTTGTTTTTGAAATCAAAAATAGAAGAAATGGTTGCTATGTTTTCACAGCTTGATACTTTAGAAGGAGAGAGAGATATGCGAACTGGAATAAATTATGAATCGCCAATGGTTTTTGATATAATTGACGAGGCAATGGAATGGTGTAACTGCAAAAATGAAGAAGACTGTAAAAAATTTATAAATACGCAACTATTCAATAAAGAAATATCGATTGGTGATTTTACAAAAGCTGTTCTGAAGATATCTATTATTTCAAAAGAATTGATGGCGGTATGTGAATTAATTGGACAAGTAGACCTTCTATATAAATTAACTCAAATTGATTCTATGATTTTGATTTATATTACAGTGAATCAAAGTTTGTATGTATAAATAAAAATCTTTGCATATAAAAATAATTATGAAAAGATTTATACCGGAATTTCGAAAATCTTTGACAATGCCATTTAGAAATATGAATTCAATAATTCTAAATAGAAAATTTTCAACGTGTCCTCGTAGTAAAATGGATTACAATCCTCTTAATGAATGTGAATCAAATAGAAAAATTTACAAATGTCCTGATAAATTTCATTATAATCCTCTTAATGAATGTGAATCAAATAGAAAATTTCCTGAATCGGAAAAGAAAGAAAAATATACAGAACCTCTAGTAATAGCTTTTTTTTCTTTTTCTGCGGCAATGCTTGTATCTAGTATTTTGAAATAATTATAATTTATCTGTTATTTTATTTAGTTTATAATTTTAGTATAGTAAGCCCATAATCCTAATCCAATGAAACATTTGGCAATTGTGTCCAAAATGTTCATAGAAATATTTTTATACTCTTCATTTAACAAATAAACTAATCCATACATGGCCCAAACCAAAACAAATGCACTATATAATAAATAGTTTGCAAAAACATATTTTGGTTTGACAAATTCGTAAAATATAATTCCAAACATTACAATAAAGGGTAAAAATCCTCCAATCATTGCGGCGATTCTACTTAGTTTCTCTGTTTCTCCTAAGTAACCAATATGCAACATTAAGAAATTTAAAACAACAATTGCACCTATGGTTTCCAATTTTAATAATTTCTTTATATTATTGCCTAACACCAAACATAAAACTACAAGCATCAATGGCGTTGTTATTGCCCAGTCTATATAACGCGTTTTTGTAATTTCAGCCCAATCAATTTGTATATTTTTTTTACTAACTTCGTCTATTTGTCCGGTAAATAACGAATAAAAATAACCAGCCACAACAGAAATACAAGTTTCTAAGTTCAGAATATGTCGAACAAGCGGGTCTTCTGTTCGTAAAGCTTCTATAAATGTAATAGTTCCAGTTGTAAGAAATAGTATATAAGCAAGAATAAATGTAAACTTTACATAATACTGAACTGTTGGAACTTTCGGTTTTGGTTTTTTTTCTAAATCAATTGGTTTTTCAGTGTTATTTGCATTTTCGGCTATTGATTTCAAAACAGGAGGCTGATTCGATAATTCGTTTAACATGGTTGTTCCGTTCATAATGGGTTTCTATATTATTAAACTATAATATAATTATTAATAAAATCAAAAAATTGAAAATAATACATTAAGTAATGGTATTGGTTATTAAACAAATATATTTTTATAATGCCTCCTTATCAAGAAAATCGTATTATAATGGACAATTATAGCGACAATGAAAGCGATATTTCTAGTGATGATGTTTATGATTCTATTTATCAAGAAGAAGAATTGTTCGTTGATTCTGAAAAATCAGAAGGCCAATATATCATTGGTCTAACCGAGAGATGCGGTCATACATTTGGGGATATTTATTTGTCTGGTGTAACCGCCAAAACATTATTCAAATTCACATTTCAAAATGTAATAAGATATCTATACTATACTAGTATTTCACGTATAAGAAACCCAGTAATAGAAATTGTGAAAATTCATATTGATGAAAATAAAACATATATTGCTCTTAAAAAAACATATTGGTTGAGATTAGTACAACGTCATTGGAAAAAGTTATGTATTCAGAAAAATGATATTATCAAAAAAAGAATGAGAATATCATCATTGTATCATCGTGAAATTTCTGGAAAATGGCCATTAGATTGTTTGCATTTTCCCAATTGCAAAGGAATTCTTTCACAATATACGATTTAATCTCTTTTGGTGGATAAATATATTTATCCATCAAAAGGATATTGTTCTAACACGGTTTAGTATCCAACATGTTGTATCTATTTGAATACAACTAAAATTATTTTACTTATCAAATGACATTAAATATAAAAATTGATTTATATCTCCAAGTATTTCGTCACGAACGTTTAATAAATCTGTGTCTTTTTTTTGGTCAAAATATAGATTCATATCTGTTAAAAAATCCCTATATTCATAAATGCGGTTTTTGAATTCTAAAACATTGGAAGAATCTAATAAATCAATTCTTCTTTCTAACATTTTAATTCGACTTTCATCTTTACCTAACATAATTTCAACAAAAGAATCAATATGTTCATTCAATCTAGAATAAAGTTCATCAGTGGCTTTGTGTTGCGCATAAGAATGAGTTTTCCAATGATAAAGTTTAACCATATTCAGCATTTCAATAAATATTTTTACAATATGTGATTTATTCATTTTATTGATAGTCTGTATTTTTTGTTTGCGTGATTTATTTTTACGCGATTTATTTTTTACTACGGTTTTGTTTTTTTTATTTTGCATTATATATTATTATTATTAGAAAAGGTATTAAACATTATTCCTTAATATAAATAATCATATTTAATAAAAAAAATGATTTTTACTATTAATATTTTATTATTGCTTATTAGTTTGCAGTCATTGCAATCTTTTTATATAAACCCTATTACTTTTATTCGTAAAACAATAAAACACGTCGACTCTAGATTGAAACCTTTAACTACACATTCTTTTACACAAATGAAAATGAACATAGATGATTCAAACATTTCAGAACAAACAAAGTATGATTTACAATGGTATGTGATTGGCGTACCTTCTGATTTTTCAAAGAGTATTCCAAAAAAGGTTAGAGTTTGGAATAAAGAATACGCAGTTTGGAAAGGAAACGACGGTTTTTTTAGAGCAACGCAAAATGAATGTAGTCATAAGGGCGCTTCCCTTTCAGGAGGAAAAATTATAAATGATAAAATAATCTGTCCTTATCATGGATATGAATTTGCAAAAAATGGAACACTATTAAAAGTTCCTGGTATTTGTTTTAATCATACATCAATACATGATATATCATCTTATCCAGTTGTTGAAAAAAATGGGTGGGTCTATTTAAATACATATGAAAGAAATTCAGAAACACGTGACATTATGTTTCATGAAAATATTTATAATGAACCGGAAGCATGTTCAAATTTTACTGCGGTCCATTTAAAATTGAATTTTAACTGTTATTCGCGCGTTTTGAGTGAAAATTCACTTGACGTTATGCACATTGGGTTTGTTCATACATTTGGAAACCGAATAAAACCAGCCCCGACATTTGAGAAACCGCCACATAAAATAAATGATTATCACTATAAAACTATTTATAATTATGAATCAGGGGGTGATTCAATGGCTCGGCGAATTTTTGGAGTAAAAAAACTCATTATAGAAAATGAATTCATTCTTCCTCATACAACGGTTGCGAGGGTTATTTTTGGTGATTTTGTAAGTACTGTTATTACATTTGCCCTTCCAGTAGGTGATAATAAAAGTATTTTGTATGTAAAAACGTATAGGAATTTTTGGATTAATTCAATTGGAGACATGGTTACCTATAATATGATGTTTGACACAATGAATCAAGATAAAGAGGTTGTTGAAAATATAAATCCTAGTTGCATGGATGGTAAATTTAATATGAAATATGATAAACTTCAAAATGTATACAAAACATTTTATAGAAGGTTTATTCATAAGATAGATTGAATTAGTAATGAAATATTTATCAAAAAAATTGATTTGTAATTATAGTTATAAATTAATTGTAAATAACTTCAAAAATGGAATCCGATAATCAGGTTCAAAATGTTTTTATACCAACTACAGCCCCTCTGTTCACACGATATTTATATGTAGTTCAAGATGTTTATTGGTCGCTTTTGTGTTGTATTGTAAAAAACAAGACAAACGAAGCCATTTTCTGGGCATATGAACTATATTATTCTGGTTTTAAAAAAGAGGTTATTGTTTTCTTGCAATTTGTATACTCAGAATTTCATGAGTCTGTAAATTCTCAAAAAATAAAAAATTTTATTGATAGCAAAATTACTGAATTTCGAATCTTTAAAGGTAATGAATATCTTCTTGCAACAATTGTTGCAAATATGGCTTCTAGACAATGTGATATGGAAGGTTACTTACTTAAGTATGGAAATTTTGAACCAAGTGGCGAAACTAGACCCAAATTGAAAAAAGTTAAAAAACTTGTATACATTATTTATGAAGAAAAAGACGTTTTGAAGTATAAAACTGTGAATTCAAAACAAATTCGTAACTGGAAAATATTACGAGAAGTGTGTAATTTGTCAACATATAAAGACCAAACCAAACTTATTGAATCTACAAATTGTGAGTATTTGAATTCGTTGATTAAAGTACACTATACACGTGACGAACTTAAAGATATCTTCCGATATAAATGGGAATATTATTCATATTTTACTCCCGTTTGGAAAGAACGGTTTTGTAATTTTAGTGCCTCCATTGATGTAATAGAAAAAGTAGTTAATTTTCCCGACGACGACGTTACAGAATCATTCTATGAAGAATATGGCTATGAACCGGATGAACAACCTATTGCAGTATTCAATAACTGTATTGGAGTATAAAAATGAGCAAGTCCCGGGGGTACGGACAGTCTTTATAATAAATATAAAACATTTTTTTATGTTATATCATTGGTTACAACATAAAAATCTTATTTTTGTGTAAATTTATAAGTTAAATAAGTAGTCAACCCCATTAGAACGCCTCCCCAAAGTGTATCCATAATAAATATCTTGGAACTCCAATTTTTCAATGTTGCATAACTGGTTGATTCATAAACTCCATATATTACAATTCCAAAGAAGAACGCCTCAATTATTGACCTACGTTCTCTTAATATAAAATACCATAAACCTGTTATTAGTAATAAATAACATACAATTGCACCTAGTGGACGAATTTGCATAGATACGCGCTGAATAGAAGCAATTTGCAATTCAAATTCATCTTTTATCATAGAAATATAGATTGCGTCTAAAATTAATAGAATAACGCCCGGAATAAAGAAGTTATTAACAAATTTCATATTGTATATAATATAAAAATATTTTTATTAGTCTTCAGTAACCGTCATTGTTAACAACATGACACATTTTATTATCGCTATAACTTTCTCGCTGTTTTCCTAATCTTTTTACTAAGTAAAACCAATTTGCAGACGGTTGAAGACGCTTCCATACATGGTCATTTGCATAATTCCAATGTTCATTGGTTCGTTCTAATGCCGGAATTGCCCACTCATACAATTCAATAAGAACATCCAAATAGTTTGAATTTACTATGTATCCACAAGCAGTTTGTCCGTCAATTATTTTTCTGATATGTGTATTTCCAGGAACTTCCTCGCTTTTTTGAACAATATAAGATATTAAACACACGTCATAATTTGGTGTTGTTTCAAAAAATGTTGCCAATGATTCTTCCATCTCTTCCTTTGAAACTACAAACTCAAAATCATCTTCTAAAATAAGGACATTTTTATAGCCTCTTTCTTTTGCAAGTTTGAGAACATTTAAATGAGAATATCCGCAACCGACAATTCCTGAATTGGGAGTATAAACCGCGGAGTATCTTTCCGCCGAAAGACTATATTTTGACAGTTCGTCTTCAATTTCTTTTCTACGGTCTTCGCGCTTATCTAAATTAATGTAAAAAATTTTATCAATGTAATGAGACATTTTTATATATACAAATAGAAAGAATCGTTATGTTTATTTCTATTTAAAATGTGTGTTTTATTATATTAAAATAATGCTACAAATTTATATTGTATTTCATAAATTTTTCTATAGTTCTTTTTACGCAAATCTAAGTAAAGAAAATAAAGAAAAACTCGTTCTCTATGGTGTCAGAGAATCACATCCAAATGATACCGGCATAAAATGTATCTATGAGAGTAACTTAGATGTATATAATCCCATTATTCAAAAGAATCATTTTAATGAAGGAAGTTGTATATATCACATATATACTAATAAGTTGCACATAAATACATCTTATATAGGACTCTTCCAATACGATATGAAAATACAAGATTCTACTATAACAGAAATGAATAATAAAATATTATCATGTAGAGAACCTACTATTTTTGCAGGACTATTTGCAATTGAAGAAAGTAAACATAGATTGGATGGTTCTCTCCAATTTATAACAACCACTTTTTCTAACTTTGGGTCTGGTCTAGAAAACTACAACACCTTTTTTAATAAGTCATACACTATAGACAATGTTAAAAAAAATCAATTCATAATGTGTAATACATATGTTATACCAACTCTAATGTTTGATAAAATGATGAGTTGGTTGATTCACTTTTTTCATCACAGAGTAAATCAAAGAGAAATCGAAAAAATTTACTTTCAAAATCCTGGCATTGAAATTTTTGGTTCTCCAGAAAAAATAATAAATCCAGGTCATATACTAGAAGCATTAACTGCAATGTTTCTATCATTAGAATTAAATGAAGGCGTATTATTATATCCTATAAATATTGAACATGACCATGATTATAAATTATAATGACTGCACAACCGGTTCATTTTGTGCATTTGATTCATCATTATTTTTGGAATCAATATGTAAGGTTTTTACCGGTTTTTGTTTTATATTTTGTTGTTGTATAAAATATAATATCCAATCTGGAATATTTGCAACAACATTCATAGCAGAATTATAAGTAAAACTACAAAACATTGTATCTTCATCATTTGAATATTTTATACTATACCACCAATATGGTGGAATGGATAATACATATCCTGGACGTACATCAAATTCCAAGAATTTTATTTTATCCATATCATGTAAATATTTATCTTGAGGTTTCCATACATTTATTGGAGAACGAAATTCATAGTTATCATAATCTTTTACAGGATGTAAGTATTTTGAGCTTCTCCACGGCGTCATCTTTACGTGAATTTTCCCATGAGTTACTGCGCAAAATTGTCGAAAGTGAGTATGATATCTAAGTGGCGTCACAGTATTTTTAGAACCCATACAAATATCATATTTTGTTTTAACTATAAATAATGGTTTCAGATAAGTATCTACGTTTTGAAAAACTTTGTAATATCCCATTTCTTCTATAAAATCATTATTGTTCTCAATAAAAAAATGCGCAGAAGGGTCGGTTTTCAATAATTTTTGAGAACTTTGAAAAGGTAAAACAATATAGTCTACTGAAGAATTTTTATCACCAGAATTTTCTTTGAAATAATCATTGGAATCTTTTAGTTTGACATCGTGATTGTTTGAATTTTCTAAAACAGATAAATCAATCGATTCAAAAAATTCGGGACATATTGTTTGAAATTCAAATAATAAGGGCTGTTTTATATCACAAACTTCTTGTAGTTGACGGTTGTTAACATAATCCATTTCGTAAATCTCTAAATCTTCACTTCTCTTGAACTGACTTACAACGTGAAGATAAAGAAAAAGAACAATAATAAAAATAATGAAGCTTATAAAGATTTCCATTTATAAATCTTTATAAGATTTTAAAAAAACAATTATACCGTAAAATTCAAAAAATTGATTTTATTTGAATATATTATTTAAGAAATATACACCTTATTCATTTCTTTATCAAAATGTCTTCCGTCTCAACATCGTTTTTAGTAACATACTGGCTTTGTCTACTTGGATTTATAATTGTTTCTTGTATAGGCGTTTCAATTGAAAAAAATTATTCAAATATGGTTAAAAATATAAATAACTTGAAAAAGACCATTCGAAGTATGAAAAAAAGAATTTTGCGGCTAGAAAAACTAGCTAGAGAAAAATCGGAAACAACCCAACTCGAAAACAATATTGAGCCTATTCAAGAGGAACAAAATGACGATACCGATTCTTGTTGCGAATGGGTTGAGGATTGGGCATTGCGTTCACAGAATTTATGAATACCGATACCAACTTAGTCTGTAGTTATTTGGTTATAAAAAACTCAATCGTCGCTTATTCTAGGAGCAAGATAAAAAGTAAGTTTGGCATTTTCATGACCAGGAAGAGTATAAATTATTTTCAAAGGATAGTTTGCACTTATTTTTATTTCCATGTCCTTGGCTATTTTATTATACAAACAAATATTGTGCAAGTAAGTTAGAGCGAAAGATAACTCAACCGTTTCTCCTTCGTTTATTGTGAATTCACTTAAATCATCTATTTTTATTTCAACAAACATTTTTCCTTGTTCAACACTACTTGCGCACAACATAATTTTTTCTTCAGAACAATTTATTTCTAACGACTCGCCAAACATTTTCAATTGATTAATTATATTAGCAAAATTAGAAGAAGCTACTGTAAACTCTGCTTGATAATCAATAACCGGTATATTCATCAATTCACTCTCCATATCAATTGTTGATGCTTCAAAATGTTTATCAAACTCCGATTTATTATCGCTTGTGAAATGAATGTTTAGTTTGTCTCCATTATCTTCATACACAATATTTATTTGTTGTGTCTTATCACGAGCGTTTAATATTTTAAACATAATTGATGCACTTATTCCAAGTTTAATTGCCGCTGGACTAGAATGTTCATAAACATCAAACCAGTCGGATGGAAGATTTACCTCAAATATAGAAACTCTTGAAGAATCCATAGCTTGAATATATAACTGGTCCTTTTCAAAAAATATATTAATATGTTCCGTAAATACTTTTATATGTTGAAATATTGTTGCAAAACATTCTGCTTTTTGTGGATTATTTATAACAATATTCATTGTTTTATAAATAATACTATTTATTTTTATATTGATTTTGCTTTATTCTAATTAGCCAATTCAAATAGAGTTTGTAGTTTTTCGTCCGACTCGTGTTTTGATATAAAAATAATTTTTTTTATTATGTCTGGTTCAATTATGGTTTTCAATACTTTTGTTATCATGTCAATTACACTTGGTGTATAATATATATTCCAACATTTCAACGATTTTGAATATTCAACCGATTTATTTGATATACAACTTTCATTGAATAATGTTATTAAATTTTTATATCTCTCGGCTGCAGAAACAGTAAACGTGTCTAGATTGACGTGGACATTGTATTCGCCATAGTTAGTTATACATATTTGAAAAAGATTTAAAATATAACTAACTATTAAATTGTAATTATCTTCATTAGCAAACAGTTTAAATACTGTGTAGTCGAAGTAAATATGTTGAGTCCCTGGAATTATATATCCTGTTTTTTGTAACAATAAATTGATATCAAATGATGAACTCATTTGCTTGGCAAGTTCTAATTTTTGATTTTTTTTGAAAAAAGTATTTTTTGTATTTTGCGAATAATAATCTTCTTTAAATTTTGACATTTGGCCTAATAATTCATTATTGTCTTGCATTTTTTTAGATAATATAAATCTATTATAAATTTTTATATTATTTTTTTGAATTGTTTATAAAATATTATTTTTCAATATTTTCATCTAAATTTTCCTCTTCCGGTTCTACGCCTTCTACATCAGATAAAATACGAATTCTTTCTTCTAATAACTTTTTATTTACATCCATCGTATAGGACTGTAAACTTAAAACTATATTTTTAATATTTACTATTTCTTCAGCTAACATTTCGTACCGTTGATTGAACTCTTCTACTACTTCGGAAAGACTAGATGGCATATCTTCCTCGATGGCAGTATCAGAATTTTCGACCGGACCAACCGTTTTCATTTCGGTCATAAATTTTTCTAAAACAATTAATCGTTTATCGACAATTTGAATTACTTGCGGAAGCGTTAATCCGCCACTTTGAATTTGCGGTTGAGATTGATTTTGTTGCGCAATATTATTTACTGGTGTTTCTTGTACTGGGGCTCTACGACGTTTTGCGGATGCTAAAGATTGGCTCATATTAATATATTATTAAATATCATTTCTCTAAGTTTTAAATAACGTAAATATAAAAAACATATTATTTATTGAAAAATAATTAAGGTCTATCCTATTGAGCGATAAATATATTTATCAACAAATAGAGATTAAAATAGCTGCAAACTTATACTTTCATTTTCATTTTTATTGTATCTTGATATTCATATGGTGTAATCCAATGTACATCATCAACTGTATAATCGTTAATATTTTCATAAGTTTTCCTTATTTCAATTCTAGGAAAAGGAAGTGGACTCCTTGATATTTGTATATTCAATGCATCTGTATGTTCAGTGTAAATATGGCAATTTCCTAAAAAATATACAAAGTCTTCTGCAATTAAATTACAATGTTTTGCAATTATATGCGTCAAAAATGAATAAGAAGCTATATTGAATGGAACTCCTAGACCAACATCACCGCTTCTTTGATACAATGCACATGATAAGTATTGATTATCTCGTACATTGAATTGTGCTAATATATGACATGGCGGAAGTGCCATTTCGTCCAATTGACAGGGGTTCCATGCTGACATTACAAGTCTACGTGAGTTTCTTTTTTCAGGGTCCTTCAATTGTTCTATTATTTGTTGTAATTGGTCTATTCCTTTATCTGAATAATCGGTATGACAATCAATATAAGGCGCATTGAAATGTCGCCATTGATGACCATAGACGGGTCCTAAGTCATCTTCTTCACGAGTTATCAACCCGCGACTATCTAAAAATTCTCTAGTCGAATTGCCATCCCATATATGAACATTTTCTTTTGTAAGTTCTTTATTATTAGTACTGCCGCGAATAAACCACATCAATTCACGGAAACATGTTTTCCAAGCTAGTTTTTTTGTTGTCAACAAAGGTATTTTTCCGTCTTTTAAAGAAAAGCGCATTGAGTATCCGAAAATAGATTTTACTGAACCATTTCTTCCAGTCTCTTCTGTTCCCTTATGAAGAATTTCATTAATTAAATTTAAATACTGGGTTTCTTCCAGATTTTCTTGAATTTCCATAAGTACAATAATATATATTATTTTCTTTAGGCTGTTTCTCATCTATAAAAAATCTCTAATATTATTAATCCATTGGGAGGATAAATATATTTATCCAGCAAAAGAGATTAAATGAAAAAAGTGTAAATGAAATGTACATAAATTTGTATACTTTATATATACATGACAATCATAAGTGAAATTATAAAAAAAAATAATACAGGAAGAAGTTCTGCAAATGGTAGTTCTCTAAGAACGTTCAATTTAAGTGCCAATTGTTCTGGAAATTCTATATATAATATTGCTCAAGGCGCAGACGGTCCACAGGGAAATCCCGGCGAAAAAGGAGATACCGGCGATACTGGTCAAAAAGGCGATACCGGCGACACTGGTCAAAAAGGCGACACTGGCGATACTGGTCCGCGCGGAGCAACTGGCGAAAAGGGCGAAAGGGGCGAAAGAGGAATTCCCGGAACGTCTGGTCTTACTGGTATTACTGGTATTACCGGTCCCACCGGAAGAACTGGTTCATCTGGTCCTACCGGCAGAACTGGCGCCAGCGGACCAAGCGGCGCAACAGGATTTAGCGGCGCTACTGGCCCTACTGGACGAACCGGCACTACGGGACCAAGTGGTTCAACCGGATTTAGCGGCGCTACTGGCCCTACTGGAAGAACGGGCCCCACTGGGCAAACTGGTTTAAGTGGCCCAACTGGTCCTAGCGGCGCTACTGGTCCTACTGGAAGAACGGGCCCTACTGGACAAACCGGTTTGAGTGGCCCAACTGGTCCGAGCGGCGCTACTGGACAAAGTGGAGCGACAGGAAGAACTGGACCCAGTGGTCCAAGTGGACAAACTGGTCCAAGCGGAGCGACTGGTCCAAGTGGGTCAACTGGTCCAAGCGGAGCGACTGGGTCAAGTGGACCAACCGGTTCAAGCGGTGCGACCGGTTCAAGTGGGGCGACAGGAAGAACTGGACCTAGTGGTCCAAGTGGGTCAACTGGTTCTAGTGGTTCAACTGGTTCAAGTGGAGCAACCGGTTCCTCAGGACCAACCGGTCCATCGGGAATAACTGGCAATAGCGGCCCAACCGGTTCTACCGGAAGAAGCGGCCCCTCAGGAGCAACTGGAAATACAGGAAACACGGGAAATAGTGGTCCTACCGGGAATACAGGAGTTCCTGGTCCTGCATTATTTACTCTATATACATTGAACTCGCCATCTAGTATAAGTTTTCCAAGAGCAAATGTAATTCAAAAAATAGGAAATGATACAAATGTTCAAACTATAATGACAAGAGAGTCATATACAACCTGTTACTTGTCTTTTCAATTAACCGGTTTGTATCCGTCTCCTCATAATATTGGTTTAACGCTTAATACAAATAGCGAAATTCCCAAATACGGTTTTGAATTCAAAGATAATGGTAGTTCATCTTTTAATCTTTTTATCAATGGAGTTTCCGATTCAACAAATTACAGTTATAACGGAATATATGACGTTTTTTCAATAATTATAAATCAGGAATTTGTTGAATTCTATAAAAATGGCGTTTTAATTATTCCATCAAATTCAACAGAAAATGCATACAAATTACAGTCCTACTATTCTCTTTTTACTATAAAAGATATAGGGGATGGAATTTCTAATATTTGTTTTTCTCCCCTTGGACCTAGAGGAATTACAGGTCCAAGTGGAATAAAAGGAGATATTGGAAATACTGGAAGTACCGGACAACTTGGAACCACTGGACCAACTGGCAATACAGGCGAAAAGGGTCAAACGGGAAATACTGGAAGTACTGGACAACTTGGAACCACTGGACCAACCGGTATTACCGGCGAAAAAGGACAAACGGGAAATACTGGAAGTACTGGACAACTTGGAACTACTGGACCAACCGGTATTACCGGCGAAAAAGGACAAACGGGTCCAACCGGAGCCTACCCAGATAACCTAATTATGACAAAAGGAACAAATATAATTATTGGAAGTAGTATTGTAGATAACTATACAATTCTTGATAATTATTCATATTATGTTATGACTTCGCCATCAGGAATTTCTGCTACAATCAATGGATTTACAGGCGGAACTGATGGTAGATTATTAATAATAATTAACGCAACCGGTCAATCGCAAACTTTTTTCAATGAAGGAGCTTCTAGTTCTTCGTCAAATAGATTCTCTTTAAATTCCGCATCAAAAGTGATAAGTAATAATAATTCTATTTCTTTTATTTATGTTTCTGGATTAACAATAGGAGGCGCACAAGGACAAAGTAGATGGGTTCAAATATCTTTGTAATTACTTATTTTCTCATTCTGTAATGACAAGATACATATTGATAGTCGTTATCATTGCCGTCAAGTATTTCGCTAACATCCCGTCTCTTTAATATTCTTATTTTTATTTCATTTGGATGATATTTTATAATATAGTTAAAATAAAATTCATATTCCGATGCACCCGATTTTGGATAAGGAGTTATATTTCTCAAATCAATATCTACTTGTTCTAAAAATATCTTCCAGAAATCTTTATTTTCATAGCGTTTTTCTACAATATCCATTATTTCCTTTATAAACTTTGTTTCAAAAACCATATGATGAGATATTCCTGAATAAGGAGACACTTTTTCAAATTCTGGGTGTAGGCGCAACATATGTTCAAAATATGGTTTATGATTTTCATTTCTTTCTAAAATATGGTCTCCCACATTATATAAAGGAATATCATTTTCAAAAAATATTGTGGGCTTTAAAAAGTAGGTATCTGCATCAATTACAAGGTATCTTTCATTTATTCCAGGTATAACAAATCCAGCATAAAATTTAAGTAACTGTTGTAAGTACCATCCATTTCTTGGATTTTTTCCATGAATATCTGCTATTGTTTTTATTGTAAAAGGAAATATAGATTCGCTTATCAGAATAACATTTTGCGTTTTTATTTTTGGGTTATTTATCAAAACTTCATCTATGTTATAACATAAAATGTAAATATTTCTGAACCCAATTACATTTTTTATAGTATATTGAACTTGTTCATAAATATATAGACAATCATCTGGTCCAACCGGTATAATAATGTCAAAGGAAGACATACTGTGTATTATATAAATTATTCATTTTATATAATATTTTCAACTATATGTAATTTTGTTGTTCTATCTGAGCGTGGTATTTATTTGGCTACAAAAAATAGAACAATATCTTTCAAAAAAAAGAATATTTTTTATTATAGATTATAGTAGAAACAAATTCGCAATAACAATAAATGAAGTGCCAACTATTTTTTGTATTGTAATTGCATCTCCATTTATAAACCAACCATAAACAAATGACATAACAATACCAAAATATGATAGAGGAGCATATATAATCGTATCTAACCGTGAAACAGCATAAAATCGTAATAAATATCCTACTAAACCTATAATTGCATTAATTCCCAATGATATAGAGAGTCTACCTGTTAGTTTCATTGTCATTATTTTATTGTAAAAGAATAAAGATAATACAATCGCTCCAAAGAAATACGAAATAAAAATATGATTCCAATTATTAAGCGTGTTTATATCCCTTACTAAAAAATAAATAACAGCTTCACTTAATGCCGCTAATAAAATCATGACAAGTCCTTCTTTATTATCCACAATTGACGATATATTAGATGTAATTTTCAAATCATTAGATGCCAATAAAAAAACACCCAGCAAAGCAAGCAACATTACAGGATGAATTTTTTTGCCGGCTATTAATAAAATCATTATTGGATACAAATAAAAAATAGAATAAGCTACGCCGCTTTCTAATAGTTCAAATCCTCTATATGAAGTATATATATGAGAAATGGTAACTAATGATAATAATATACCGCTCCATGTCATCATAGTATTGAAAACGAACGAATAATCAATAAAAAACATAGAAATAAATGCATATGAAAAACACCGGCTCCACGTTTGCAAAGATAATGGCAATCCAATGTTTTTTACAAATATTGGATATAAACTTAATATTGATTCAGATGCTAACTTGCTTAGTATTTCAAGTATCATATATTGTTATAATATTAGACAATATATTATATGAGTTTTGCGCTTTTTGCATAGATGAACGTCGCAAACTAAAATGAATTATTTTGTAAAAACATTCATCTTTGTTCCACAAAGTTTACATAATCCTTTTACCATATTTCTTCCGTTTTTTGAAGTTGCATTTTTACAACTTGTCATAGTTTGCTTCTTTTTACATTTAACGCAGTATCCTGTCATGCAAGGTTTCTCGGCTTTCGGAGGCATTGTTATATATTATAACAATATTTTTTGTTTATCTTTTATTTTGAATAAAAATATATTGTCTAGTTTATTGTTCTATCTACAACTACTTGCTTCGCAATATTTTTGATTATTTTTTCATTATTTCGGTCAGTCTTTTCTTGGTTTCCACCGCCTAAAGATTGTCTCATTATACTCATATGAAGAACATATTCATTAGAATCTAATATATTACATCTTGGATTTTCTTCTTGCCAGCGTTTAATTTGCAACATATTTTTTCTTACAACTGTTCCTATAGCTTTTTTGAATTTTGTTTTTTCTTGATTGTCTTTTTCCCACGATTCATCTTCTTTTATATACAATGTTTCGCGCTTCAAGTCTGTACAGTGTATTGGTCGTTTGTATACATCTAATTGTTTCAAGCCATCAATAAAAATTTTAGTAATTCCTTCTACATAACCATGTACTCCAGTATACTCTACATCCATTGTTCCAACTTGAAGTGAATTTACAAAATCAATCATACTTATTGCGTCTTTACATTTTTCATTCAAGAAAACGTTCAAATTAAAGTTGTTGTTTGTAGTATTGTTTACAATAACGTTTTGTTTCAATTCCATAAATTTTGAGTTTTGTTCTATTATTAAACTCTTAAATTCTTGATTTTGTTCCATTAACATATTGTTTTGTTTCATTATTTCAATAACAAGATGTGGACTAATTTTTGAAGAACTATCGTCGACTGACTCTTCTTTTTCGCTCTCAATTTCTGATTTTATATTATTATCTATAGATACTACATCCAGACCAATATCAACTGCAAAAAGTGTATTTTTATAAACTTCACATAATTTTCTATGTTTTGATATAGAACCTCTATGTTTATAGACTTTCCCACAAGAACATATATAAGAGTTTTTTTCTCGTTTTTTGTCGTCCAATGTTGCCATTTTATGTTTACGTGTGGATAAATGTCGCTGAAAATCACATTGCCACATGCATTCAAAGTTACAACATTCACATCTATGTTTTTCCTCGTTTTTTTCTCGTTTTTTGTCGCCCATTAGTTATATTTTAGAACTACAAAAAACGGCTAAATGTTTTTAACTCATTTCTCATCGTTAATCTCTTTTTATGGATAAATATATTTATCCATCAAAAGGATATATTTCTAACGCAGATTTGTAGCCGGTTAGCTACAAAACTGCGGATAGACCTTAATATTTATTCTTTCTAAAAAAACAATTATGTTTCTCGGATTTTATGGTTTTACACACGTAATACATAGATGCCATCCAAGATTCTTCTCAAGACAACTGAATAGTGAATCTGGCATATTAGCAAAATAAGGTTTTTTTATATAGTTATATTTTTTATATTCTTCGATTTCATACGGGAATATATGAGTTTGAATTATATCAATGTCTTTGAAGTCTTTTAATAATGTATATATTTCTTCATTTGAATAGGTTTTTGCAATTGGTACTCCTGATTGAGCTTCATATTGGTCAAGACCATCCTGAATTTCGAAATTTTTCCATGAATTCTTGGCATACATCATAAGTTTAAATTCTCCTCCTGGGTTTAGTAAATTAAAAATATTTTGTATAGCTAATTCAGTATTAGGTGTATGATGCAATACACCAAAACTATAAACTAGGTCATATTTTTCTGTGTTATAGAATGTTTCAATATCTGCTTGAAAAATAGAGGAATTATTTGTAAATCCAAATACCTCCATTCTTTTATTTGCAATCTCTATTGATTTATCAGACAAATCAATTCCGGTGTATACAGCGCCTGCTTCACAAAAGCTTTGGGCCGCAGTTCCAATTCCGCAACCAACTTCTAACACTTTTTTCCCCTCATATGAAGGAAAGTTAGCAAATGATAAAATATGAGGTTCTACTTTATACTTGCGAGCAGTTACTTCTTCAAAATACTCTTTTGTTGCTATTTCTTTATTTGAATGGCGGATATTACAAGGACGCTCATTCCAAAACTTTTGCACTTCTTCAATAGACATAGTTATAATGTAATACTAATAATATTTTTAATCTCTTTTTGTTAACTATTATTTTGTGAAACAATAATTTAGGAAATTCGTTTATATTCTGAAAATAAAATGTTATATTAAACCGCGGTTCAAAATTGGTACCCGTAAAATGTATGCCAAAATGTTGCCATTTTTATTTATCGTAACAAAATATACATTTTATATTTTATTTTGTTACGGTTATTAATCATGATAAAATAGTTAAAAAAACACTCGTTTTTACCCGTAAAATGTATGCCAAAATAGGACGACAAAAAACGAGTAAAATAAAAATGTCCAAAAAAAATATGCAGTCAGATGTTTTTTATATTTTTCATTTTCGCTGCATTTCAGTAACAAACCTATTTTTTGCAAATTATTAGTTGACATATTTCATTTTTGGACATTTTTAAAATGTCCATTTTCAAAAAGTTTTCCGACTTATTTTTCCGAATATTTTCTATTATTTTTGTTGACAGCATAATTATAAAATTTGTTATTTAATTATTGGGAATATCTACAATGGTCGATTGACCACGTAATTGTTTCCGAAATATTCTTTTGTTTCTCAAGTTCCGTTTTATTAAATGTTTCAACTGCCAGTCTTTCGGCGTCTGAAATAATAGGTAATTTATTCGCGTTTACTACGTCGCCAGGATTGAAATCAATATCGCCGATGTCTTTCCATGTTGCTCCTCCCAAGTAGGTTTTGAATGGTTGAGATGTAAATGGAGCGTTTTTATTTTCTACTCCTCTACAAATGAATCCTCCTCCGCGGTTGTAATTGTAAATTTTTTCTGAACAGTTTACACAATAACCTATAAAGACGCCGCGCCAATGCCCTGATTTTATACAATCATTACATTCTTTGGGACCAGTTCCTGGTTCATGATTTGTTGCCCATTCTTTCGGAAAACAAATGTCATATAGTTCATTGTCGTATGTGAAATAATTACCATGAATACGAATTTCTAAAGGATTGTATTGGTCGCCCATTTTATTAATTACTTTGTTGAATATGCGATTCAAATGTATTTGAAAAAGATTTTCAATTTTTTATACATTTAGTAAATTCATATTGCTTTTGTGTAAAAATCTTCTTTTTATACAATATAAGCATTATGGATATTTTACAAGAAACAAGAGATCTTAATAAAAAGACATTTTTTACACATGTTTTTTCAACAACGGAAGAGGGAAAAGCTGAAATATTAAATGTGTCACAATATGCGCTTATGGGCGTTATACCCGTTGTAATTTTGAATAAATTAATATCAAGATTCATACCTGATGCAGACAGCGAAAAATCGAGTTTGGAACTTTTAGTAGAAATATTTATTCAATTGATTGTTATGTTTTGTGGAATTATTATAATTCATCGTATTATTACATACTTCCCAACATATAGTGGGTTTAAATATGAAAATCTTATATTGACGAATGTTATTTTGGCGTTTTTGATAATTGTATTAAGTATTCAAACCAAATTAGGAATAAAAGTAAATATATTGGTTGACCGTTTAGGAGAACTCTGGAACGGAACTTCTTCGGGAGATGATAAAAAACAAAATGTAAGAAATGGGGTTCGCGTAAGTCAACCAATTTCTCAACACGTTCCCAGTCAAGCTGATTTCTTAGATAACTCAGCCGTTCAAAGTGGGTCATTTCCGCCGGCGCCGGTTGCAACCGCAAAACAACCACAAAATGGAACATATGACCATATGATGCGAGGCAATCCATTAAATGATACGATGTCAATGGGACCTATGGCGGCCAATTCGCTATTGGGAAGTTCTTTTGGAGCATTTTAAGGTGTGTCCGAGGTTTTATAGCCGGTTGGCTAAAAATCTACGTTAGAGCCATATCCTTTTGATGTATAAATATATTTATCCATCAAAAGAGATTAAAAATAATCAATCGTGAATTACAGAAAAACTGAAGTGTTGACAATTATGATTATACAAATTCATTTCATTTTTCCATGTTCTAATTTTTTTTATTTTATTTTTCATTTTTGAATCCCGAATATTTGAGAATACTTTGTTTGTCATTTTAATTGATTCTTTCCAAGTACATTTATTTAATTCATTCCACTTTTTGATAATTTTATTATCGTCAAAGATAGAAATATTTTTGAAATGTCTCAATCTTATTTCAGCGGGAACATTTCTCGCAATAGCCAATTTGAAAAGTGTTGAGAAGTCGCTCTGATTAATTGGTGTAAAATCAACGCTATAAATGTCTTGTTTTTTATTAGTATTTGTAAGTAGTACAATATGATGTTGATTCGCATTTGGAAAAAACCCGAAAATGGGAGTCTTTATTATTCGTGTATATATAGAGTCAAAATTTTGTTTTTCAAATATGTAAAATATACTTGTATGTATAAAAGAAAAAAATTTTTTAAAATTCATATTAATAATTGGAGTATAAAATATATATTTTTATATTTATATATTTTTTAAAATTTTACTAATTTTAAGGTCGATATACTAATAGGTTCAAATAATATAAATATTTGTTATTTATACTAGAAAGTATATGATAAAAGTACTTCATATAAGTTTTCATCGAGGTTGTCAAAATGATATTGAATATATTTCCAAAAAATTAGGGTTTGAATTGTCGTTTATGGAATTTCATGACGGTATTTCTATAGGAAATGACATATATAATGTTACGCACGAAAAGGCCCTCAATTCTTGGAATCTTCATAAAGATTTTTACAATGAATTTGATGTTATTATTACATCGGATACGGCACCAATTAGTCGTGTTTTTTTACAAAATAATTTTCAAAAACGACTAATTATATGGATTTGTAATAGGTTTGATTATTCACATAGACCATCAAACGGATTTCCAGATGAAGAATATTACGAACTTATTGATGATGCGAAAAATAGGAGCAATGTGACGATTATTAATTATACTCCATTTGAATATTATTATGCAACTAATAAAAGAAATATGACAATTAGTAATGAATGTATTAAACCAATTGGAAAAACGGGGGATGTGTATTCTTCTTATACTTCAACGATTGTTGAAGATAAGCAAAATACATTTATAATTAGCCCATATCATAACGAAAATATAATGATGAATTTAAAGGAAACCCTCGATGGCGTCGGCATAAAAACGTTCAATGGGAGATACAATGGTCCAAGAGACTTGGCAGAATTCGCTGGAATTATACAC
>Ga0114979_10000699_pt1 | contig 22079 bp, 24 predicted proteins | sample S_140625_EF_Meta_FD_87315 | JGI IMG/M metagenome (GOLD analysis project Ga0114979, IMG submission 87315) | Freshwater microbial communities from Lake Simoncouche, Canada to study carbon cycling - S_140625_EF_MetaG | ecosystem: Environmental > Aquatic > Freshwater > Lake | place: Lake...
ACAGAGAGTATTGACAGCGAGTGTATGGTCATCGCATGGAATATCGTCGCCTTGGCTCATCAGGAATGTATGTCTCAGAAATCGCATACGGCAATTGGATAACGCATGGTTCTCAAGTTGAATCAGAGGCGGCGATTAAATGTGTTCGCACCGCTTATGACCTTGGGATAACCACTTTCGATACCGCCGATGTCTATGCCGGTACGAAAGCAGAATCTGTGCTGGGCAAAGCGCTTAAAGGAATTAGACGAGAGTCATATGAACTCTTCACTAAAGTTTATTGGCCTACCGGACCAGGAAAAAATGATCGTGGCTTATCGCGCAAACACATTATTGAATCCTGTAATGCATCTTTAAAGCGTTTAAATACCGACCATATAGACCTGTATCAGATGCATCGTTTTGATTACGAAACTCCGCTTGAAGAATCACTTAGTGCATTTGATGATTTGATCCGCTCTGGAAAAGTTCATTACATAGGTTTTTCTGAGTGGAATGCGCAACAGATTTCGGAGGCGTTAAAGATTCAAGATGGCAAGGGTTACAACCGCTTTGTATCGAGCCAACCGCAGTATTCGGCTCTCTGGCGCGTTATCGAAAGTGAAGTTGTTCCGCTAAGTGCGAAAGAAGGAATCGGCCAGATCGTTTGGTCGCCAATGGCACAGGGAGTCTTAACTGGAAAGTACTTGCCCGGAAAGAAACCCCCAGCTGGTTCTCGCGCAACAGATAAGAAATCTGGCGCAGGGATGATCTCTAATTGGTTGCGCGAAGAGGTACTAATAGCTGTTCAAAATCTAGCGCCGATTGCTAAAGAAGCCGGCCTAACAATGGGGCAATTGGCGATTGCGTGGGTTTTACAGAATCCCAATGTTTCAAGCGCAATTATGGGTGCGACTAAACCTTCGCAAGTTAAAGAGAATGTAAAGGCTGCAGGCGTGAAACTTTCAGCCGATCAAATGAAGGCGATAGATAGCGCACTTGGTTTGCTGCCAAATAGAGATCCAAGTTCAACCAAGAGCCCTAATCCGCGCGCTTAGTTAAATTTCTGGCCAGCTTTTACTTGTGGCTTAGGTGCGCGCATTCGCCGCATCTGGGTAGACCGGAGCCATCCGTAAAGCCCTAAACCTTTAGTACTTTTCTCAGGAAAACGTTGCGCTACTTGGGCTTTGATTTTTCGTGAGAGAAAGAAACCGTCAAAAATAGAGACAAGCAGAACGCTATACATAATCGCAATACCGGCAAGTGCAAAAGCGCCAACTGGGATTAACGAGAGTATGAGGACGAAGCCAATAACCGGGAGAAAAAATTCGCCGATGGAACGACGTGAATCAACATAGTTTCGCACAAACTTCTTCTCGGCTCCACGATCCCGTGCCGGCAGCGCTGATTCATCGCCACGTAAGTACGCAGCGCGTTGGTTCATGCGTGCTACACGGGCAGCATCTTTAGCGCGCTTTTTTTCCACTTTTGTAGATGCTGGAGCAAGTGATGCAAATTTGTTTGACGCTTGGGCATCTTTTCGTTTGGGAGTAGGTCGCCCTTTTTTCTGTGAGCCTTCTTCTGAAGTTGTCATAGCGCAAACTATAGAGCGAGCATCTGCTCTAGAGCCAACTTAGAGAATCTGGCAATATCTGGCGCGACTTTGATCTGATTAACCACATGACCGGCGACTAGAGATTCCATCGCCCAAACCAGGTGTGGCAGATCGATACGGTTCATCGTCGAGCAGTAACAGACCGTCTTATCTAAGAAGACAATTTCTTTATCGGGATGCTCTTTTGCCAATCTGGAAACTAAGTTTAGTTCAGTACCGATCGCCCACTTGCTGCCGGCGGGGGATTGTTCAACAGTGCGAATGATAGATTCGGTGCTTCCAACTACATCTGCGATTGACACCACCTCGTACTGGCATTCAGGATGAACCAGCACCTTAACTCCAGGACGACGGTTGCGAACTTCGTTTACTGCATCAACAGTGAAACGCCCGTGAACGGAGCAGTGTCCCCGCCAGAGAATTACCTTCGCAGCGCGAAGTTGATCAGCAGTAAGTCCACCCATCGGCTTCCAGGGATTCCACAGTACGCAATCAGAGAGAGATAGACCCAACGACAGGACAGCGGTATTGCGCCCTAAATGTTGATCTGGCAGGAAGAGGATTTTCTCACCTTTACTTAGCGCCCACTCCATACTCTGTTTAGCATTTGAAGATGTGCAGATGGTTCCACCATTTTCACCAGTAAAACTCTTTATCGCAGCAGATGAATTCATATAAGTAACTGGAATAGTTTTATCGGCAATTCCAAGTGCCGATAGTTGGCTCCAACATTCTTGTACTTGGTTCGCAGTAGCCATATCTGCCATTGAGCAACCAGCTGCCAGATCAGGCAAGATAACTTTTTGATTTGCAGAGGTTAAAATATCGGCACTCTCTGCCATGAAATGTACTCCGCAGAAAATTATGTACTCGGCAGTTGATCGTTCCGCCGCTTGTGCCAATTTAAATGAATCACCCGTGATATCTGCGAAGGCGATAACTTCATCGCGTTGATAGTGATGGCCAAGTATCAGAGCGCGATCGCCTAAGGCAGCGCGCGCGATCTTTGCGCGAGAGATTAAATCCGGATCGCTGGCTTCAGGTAGATCGCCAGTGCAAGAGACGCCTCGTTCAGATTCCAAGTCTTGACCGCGGCCAAGGAGCAGTAAATTGGTTAGCGCGCCGCTTTGGGATGTGGACATGACCACATTCTCGCGCATAAGTGGCGTTGCTGTCGCATCGGCGCAGTGGGACAGGTAGGCTGAGCCCATGACTACTGAGACAACCACAACTTCAACATCGATCTCTCTTACCGATGTTGCCGCCGCCAAGGTGGCCGCCCTTCTCGCTCAAGAAGGTCGCGATGACCTTTACCTGCGCGTTGCAGTGCAACCGGGTGGATGCTCTGGCCTTCGTTACCAGCTCTACTTCGATGAGCGCAATCAAGAAGGCGATATCGCTCGCGAATTTGGCTCTGTAAAAGTTGTTGTCGACAAGATGAGTGATCCGTACCTGATGGGTGCAACTATTGATTTCGTGGACACGATCGAGAAGCAGGGCTTCACAATTGATAATCCACAAGCACAAGGCTCTTGCGCTTGTGGCGATTCATTTAATTAAAGTTAAGCACTTACTTTTAATTTAACGTTATGAAAATTGGCGTTGCAGGCTCGGTTGGTCTTGACCATTTAATGACCTTTTCCGGAAAATTTACCGATTCACTTGTCGCCGGATCCTTAGAAAAAGTTTCGCTCTCCTTCTTAGTTGATGGACTGGAAGTTCGACGCGGGGGATGTGCGGCAAATATTGCATATGGCATGGGCGTCTTGGGCTTAAATCCAATTTTGATTGCTGCAGTCGGTATTGATTGGCCTGATTACGACGCTTGGCTGATACGCCACGGAGTAGATACATCTCACGTTTTGATTTCCAAGACTTTGCATACTGCACATTTCATGGTGACAACCGATACCGAACTAAATCAAATCGCATCTTTCTTTCCTGGTGCGATGTCTGAGGCGCGCAATATTGAGTTAGCGCCAATTATGGATAAGACTGGCAAACTCGATCTACTTGTTGTCTCTCCCGATGATCCAGAAGCGATGCTGCGCCATACCGAGGTCGCTCGCCAAATGGGTATCGCAATCGCCGCCGATCCATCCCAACAAATGGCGCGTATGAATGGCGAGGAGATTAAGCAGTTGATCACCGGTGCAACGTATCTATTCTTAAATGAGTACGAATTGGCGCTGGCAATTCAAAAAACGGGCTGGAGTGATCGCGAAATTTTGGAGCAGGTAAAGTTTCGTATCGTGACTTTAGGTTCTGAAGGCGCTCGGGTTGAATCATTGAAAGGCGAAACGATAAAAATTAGTTGCCCAAAAGAGAAGGGCAGAGTCGATCCAACCGGTGTTGGTGATTCATTTAGATCCGGTTTTGTCGCCGGTCTGGCTTGGGGCTTAGGACACGAAAGATGTGCACAACTTGGCGCAATGATTGCAACATATGTAATTGAAACTACCGGCACTCAGGAATATCGATTTACTGCTGCCGAATTTATTGACCGCTTTAGCCAGGCTTACGGAGCTAGCGCTGCCGCTGAGATTCAACCGCACTTAGTAACGCGGTAATTAGCGCGCTAATTTCACTTCCATTACAGTCGTTATGAATTGTAATCCGAATATTTCCATCTGTCGGTAGCCCCATCGCTGCCAAAACATGGCTTGGCTGCAGATTCATTGCTGTACACGCTGATCCAGAGTCAACTGCAAATCCCTTAGCCGCTAAAGCGCGTAGCAACTCTTCACCATTTGCCTGAGGAATTACGAGAGAGATTAAGTGAGGCAGGGAACGATCCAAATCCCCAGCAATGATCACATCAGGTACCGCTGATTTTATTGCGGTACGAATTTCTTGGTTGAATCGCCGAATTTGAAGATCATCTGGATGAAAATTTTCTATTGCAACGGCGCAGGCTAGCAAAAGTGGAAGTGAGTAAGTGCCGTAAGTTCGGCGAGTACTTGAGATATGGGGGAGTGGATTGGTCCAGTGCGCTGCCTTATTTATTGCAACTATCGCTAAACCAGCAGGACCACCCCAACTTCGTGAATCAAAAGTTGCGGTACCCCAATTGGTAGGTAGGGCAAGGCGGGCGCCACTTGCGGTAGCGTCAACTGCAATCAATAAATCATCGGGCATTTCACTTGGGAGCGAGTTGATCGCTCCCGTTTCACCATTAGCTAATTGAAAAGCTAGAACTGAATCTCTTTTCATGGCTGTCTTGGTGAAGTCGAGCCGGCCATCGCCAAGTAATGGGATTTCAGAGATCGCACCTTGATGTGCGCGAACCGTTGCAATAACCCCGCTGCGATCGCCTGCGCCAAAGTGCAGCGACTTTGCTGGCGTTAAAAATCCAGCGAGTGAAAGAAAGTAACCAAGTCCGACTTCTCCGGTAATTTCAATCTGATCTGGTAAAAGTCCGAGACGGCTAGCAATCGATTCGACCGCGTTATTTCGCAATAGGGCGGCGCGATTCGGGTGCTGACCGATTTTCTTGGGGTCGGCCCAGCCAGATTCGAAGGCAGTTAATAGCGCCTCTTGAGCCAGCGGATTAAGTGCTGTCTCGGCTTGGAAATTTCCTGTGACTGGAACCACCCCGCGAACGCTACTAGTCAAGGAGCAGATGAGGGAAATGCAGCACTATCCTTAGCCACATGCCTGCTAAGCCATCCCGCCCTTTACCGCGGGCGTTACTTTTAGCGCCGCTTGGCGTCTTACTAACGGGCTGCGCCAAAGTATCAGGACTTGGATTTGAAGAGGGCATAACCAGCGTTAACGACACATCTCTTTCTCTCTGGCAAGGGGCCTGGATCGCTGGCGCAGTTGTCGGCGTTTTTACTTTGATTTTAATTTTATGGCCAGCGGTTTTTCATCGCGCCAAAGTAGGCCAGGGCGAATTTCCAAAGCAGACGCAATATAACGTCCCGGTTGAAGTTGCCTACACAGTAATTCCGTTTATTATCGTTGCAGTGTTATTTTACTTTACCGCGGTTAAGCAGACAGAAATTTTTGAAAAGACGACTAATTACAAACACGAGATCCTAGTAAGCGGATTCCAGTGGTCTTGGCAATTTTCTTACCCTGAAGCAGGACCGGAAGCTGTAGTTACCGGAACTCCTGCCAGTCCACCAACGCTTTACGTTCCACTTGGTGAAAAAGTGCGCTACACAATTACCTCGAATGATGTTGTTCACGGTTTCTGGATCCCAGCATTTATGATTCAGATGCAGAACTTGCCGGGCGTGACCAACTATCTAGAATTCACCGCCAATAAGCTTGGTACTTATCCCGGCCGATGCAATATTCTCTGCGGCCGAAATCATTCGCAAATGCTTTTCTCAGTTAAAGTGGTTACTCCATCTGAATACAAGACTTATCTAGAGACTCTGAAGGTGAGTGCAGCATGACAACCTACGCAGAACGTCCGACCTTAAACGCGACAGCAATCGCACCTTCTCCCAAAGGTAAGAATTTTGTAAAGTGGGTTACCTCGACTGACCACAAGATAATTGGCTATTTGTATTTAATAACCACTTTTATGTGGTTTTTAATTGGCGGTTTATTGGCTTTATTCCTGCGCGCTGAGCTAGCGCGCCCAGGGATGCAATTCCTCAGTAATGAGCAATATAACCAAATCTTTACAATGCACGGAACGATCATGCTCTTGATGTTTGCAACACCGCTCTTTGTTGGTTTCGCCAACGTGATTATGCCGCTGCAAATTGGCGCGGCAGATGTCGCTTTTCCGCGGTTGAATATGTTGTCTTTCTGGCTCTTCTTCTTCGGCAGCCTGACAGCGGTCGCGGGGTTCTTAACCCCAGGCGGTGCCGCGTCATTTGGTTGGACTGCTTATGCACCGTTGGCCAATTCAACTTATTCACCAGGTATTGGTGGTGACCTTTGGGTGATCGGACTTGCAGTCTCTGGTCTTGGAACGATTTTGGGCGGCGTTAACTTCATTACAACAATCTTTACGATGCGCGCGCCAGGTATGACTATGTTTCGCATGTCGATCTTCTCTTGGAACGTTCTGCTGACCTCAATTCTTGTACTGCTTGCCTTTCCTCCTTTTGCAGCCGCGTTACTCGCACTCGAATCTGATCGTTTATTTGGCTCGCATATCTTTGATCCTGCTAACGGTGGCGCAATGTTGTGGCAACACTTATTCTGGTTCTTCGGTCACCCGGAGGTTTACATCTTGGCGCTGCCATTCTTTGGTATTGCCACAGAGATTTTGCCAGTATTTAGTCGCAAACCAATCTTTGGCTACAAAGGTTTAATCGCTGCGACTATCGCAATTTCTGCACTCTCGGTTGCAGTCTGGGCCCACCATATGTTTGCCAGCGGCCAAGTACTCTTGCCCTTCTTCTCATTTATGACATTCTTAATTGGTATTCCTACTGGTGTTAAATTCTTCAACTGGATCGGCACAATGTGGCGCGGCCACGTAACTTTTGAAACCCCGATGCTCTGGGTTATGGGCTTCTTAGTAACATTTTTATTCGGTGGCATCACAGGAATCATCCTGGCTTCGCCACCACTTGATTTCGCTGTCTCAGCCTCATACTTCGTCGTTGCGCACTTCCACTACGTTCTCTTTGGCACGGTGGTCTTTGCAATGTTCGCGGGATTCTATTTCTGGTGGCCAAAGATGACCGGCCGGATGTTAAATGAACGCCTGGGGAAGATTCATTTCTGGACGCTCTTCGTCGGTTTCCACACAACATTTTTAATTCAGCACTGGCTAGGTATTAAGGGTTTCCCTCGTCGCTACGCAGATTATCTAGCAACTGATGGTTTCACCGGAATGAATATGGTTTCAACTTTTGGTTCAGCGCTATTGGCACTTTCTATGATCCCGTTCTTTGTAAATGTTTGGATTACCCGCAACTCACCGTTAGTTAATTGTGATGACCCTTGGGGCTATGGCTCATCTTTGGAATGGGCAACTTCGTGTCCGCCACCGCGCCACAATTTCTTAACCATGCCGCGTATTCGCTCAGAGCGACCAGCTTTTGATTTACACCATCCCCACGTTAAGACAGAAGGTCATTAATGAAGACTAATTGGCGCCTCTTTGTAGGTCTGTCTGTCTTCTACGTCATTATGGCGATCGTTTATTACTATGTAGGCGGAGAAGCAGTTGGTATCACCGGAATGACGTTGGCTGCATGCCTAGCCGGCATGGTTGGTTTTTATATCTGGTTTACTGCCAAGCGAATTGGCCACGATCTTCCCGAAGATCGCCCAACTGCTGAGATAGCAGATAGCGCCGGGGAGCTAGGTTTCTATAGTCCGCACTCATGGTGGCCACTACCTGTTGCGCTAAGTGCAATGGCTATGGGTCTCTCACTTGTTATCGGTTGGTGGTTAACCCTAATTTCACTAGGTACCTTAATAATCAGCATTATCGGTTTTGTTACCGAGTACGAGAAGCCCCTAGCTGAGAATTCTTCTCACTAAAACTTTTCCTTTGGAATCAGCGCTATGGATAAAGTAAGAGCTGAAATTCTTGTAGGGACGGCCCCGCGCACGACGGCAGCTCGTATCGTCATTGAAGCACCTGCCCAACAGATCTTTGATCTGATCGCCGATCCCAGATGCCACCCACTTTTTGATGGTTCGGGGACGCTGCAGGGGAGTATCTCAGGACCATTACGTCTTCACCTAGGTGCGAAATTCGGGATGGCAATGAAAATAAAGGTGCCGTATCGAATCACCAACACCGTTGTCGACTTTGAAGAAGGGCGCAAAATCTCTTGGTCTCATCTGATGAAGTGGAGATGGAGCTACGAACTTAGAGATCTCGGAAGCGGAAAGACTGAAGTTACAGAAACTTTTGATGCCCACGATATTCCTTGGCTGGCAGCTAAATGGTTAGACGCAACTGGATCCCTAGAACTCAATCCAAAGTGGATGGCGAAGAGTTTGGTCCAACTTAAAGCTCTCTGCGAGAGTTAATGGTGTTCGATCTCTTTGAGATCTGCTGCAGTTGCCTTCGGAATAGCGACTGCGTGTGCCTTACTCATTCGAGCGCGCAATTTGTTTTTGAGAACTCCGGGGCGACGTACACCTCGAAGATCGCTCTCTTCCAGCGCAAGGGCTGGGTTTTGTTCGTGCTGAGTTAGCAGCCAGGCTTTTTCAGCGGAGATCGGCTCGTGGACTTCCACAAACTCACCATGTGCCATCATCACCAGGCGACCAGTTTCGCGACCATGCAGTACGAGATCACGATCGGCGCGCTGCAAGGATAGACATAGACGCTTAGTAATTACAAAGGCGAGCGGTGGCAGAATCAAGATACCGATGCGGGAGAACCACATGATCTGAGTAATTGTTAAGTGGAAAGTAGTCGCGATGATGTCATTGCCGCCGTTGATTAGCGCAACCAGCATAAAAGTCAGCGACATAACGCCGAGCGCGGTGCGGTTTGGGACGTTACGAGGGCGATCTAGCAGGTGGTGCTCGCGCTTATCTCCTGTAATCCAACTTTCGATAAATGGATAGAGCGCCATTCCAGTAAATAAAATACCTGGAACGATCAAACCTGGAATCAAGATATTCCACGAGACGGTGTGTCCTAAGAAATGCGATTCAAGCGGTGGCGACATTCGGACTAATCCATCGAGCCATCCCATATACCAATCAGGTTGTGAGCCGGCAGAAATTTGTCCTGGAGTGTAAGGACCGTAGAGCCAAATCGGGTTGATAGATGCGACGGCGCCGAGAAATGCGGTAACGCCAAAGACGATAAAGAAGAACCCTCCGGCTTTAGCCATATAAACCGGCATTAGGGGATAGCCAACTACGTTCTTTTCGGTACGTCCCGGACCCGGATATTGAGTGTGCTTCTGATACCAGACCAGCATTAAGTGGACTGTGATCAATGCAAGAAACGCACCAGGTAGAAGCAATACGTGCACTGTATAAATTCGTGGGATGAATGCTTCACCAGGAAATGCTCCACCGAAGGCAAAGAAGGCTAGATAAGAACCGACTAAGGGGAGTGCTTGGATGATTGCTTCAGCGATACGAATACCGGTGCCAGAAAGTAAATCATCTGGAAGTGAGTAGCCCAGGAAGCCTTCAACGATTCCGAGGGTAAGTAATCCAACGCCGATAATCCAGTTAAATTCACGAGGTTTGCGGAATGCGCCTGTGAAATAAACGCGCATTAGGTGGACGACGATCGCCGCCATAAAAATTAGCGCGGCCCAGTGATGTATTTGGCGCATCAACAATCCGCCACGAACTTCAAATGATATGTGCAGAGTTGAGGCGTATGCCGCAGACATCTTTAAACCTTCGAGCGGGGCGTAAGTGCCTTCGTAAATAACTTCACGCTGTGAAGGATCAAACCAGAAAGTTAAGAAAGTTCCAGATAGTAACAAGATTACAAATGAGTAAAGCGCGATTTCGCCGAGCAAGAATGACCAATGATCAGGGAAGACCTTTGTGAGGTTCTTCTTCATCCATTTAGCAGCGCCAGTTCGCTCGTCGACATAGTTTGCTACGTTGCCTGCAATTCTTTCACGTGCTGTCATGATGAGCGCTCCCAGAAGCTAGGTCCTACCGGTTCGTTAAATGGACTTTGTGCGACCAAGTATCCCTCAGAATCCACAGTTATCGCGAGTTGAGGCAGAGGGCGAGCAGATGGCCCAAATATGACTTTGGCCGCACGTGTCACATCAAAAGTTGATTGGTGGCAGGGACAGAGAAGATGTTTAGTCTGCTGTTCATAGAGCGCCACAGCACAGCCCATATGTGAGCAAATTTTCGAAAAGGCGATGATGCCTTCGTAAGTCCACGATAAACGCTCGGCATCTAAGTTAAATTCTTCAGGGCGCAGGCGAATAAGTAGAACCGCATCTTTACCGATATCAGAGAGCGCGCGATGGGCACCTGGTTCGATCTCAGGCAGAGTCTGAGCAACAGCACCGACTTCTAAATCTTCGGCGCGAATCGGACGATCCCCCGGATCCGTTACTAAACGTGTCCCAGCTTTCCAAGAAGTCTTCGATAGCTCATCTCCTGGTAGCGGGCCAAGATCACCGAGCAAAATTAGCGGTGAGAGCCCAACCAAACCAAGTGAAAGCCCAAGTGATCGCTTAATAAGTGAGCGACGACCCAAACCTGCAGCGGCAGCGCCTTCTTTCACAGTCTTAATAAACTCAGCTCGGTCTTCATCTGGTGAACGAAACTCGTGGCGTTGAATAATTACTTCCTCATCAGGCATCAAAGTTTTAGCCCAGTGAATTGCTCCCATGCCAATAAAGAAAAGGGATGCTGCCATACCCAACCCTAGGAAGAGTTGGTGCGCATTGGTATTTCCGAGAACCGGAAAGTAGAAAAATACATCTTGCGGGATAAAGATGTAAGAACCAATTAGCGTTACTGTGCCAAGTGCAGATAAAAGAAAGAGAATTGCAACTTGGCGTTCGGCTTTCTTTGCGGCCTTTGGATCTGTATCTGCGCGACGATGAACGTGAGCAGGAAGGCCTGGATCTTTAATCGCTTCGATTTCATTCGACATTTTCTATCTCGCCTTCATTGCTAGCCAGACTGCAACGCCAACTAGTAGGCCGAGTCCAAGTGTCCAAACTAGAAGCCCTTCAGTAACCGGTCCAACTCGACCAAGGGATGCACCACCTAGTTGTGGTTCTGCTTCAGCCGCTTTAATCCATTTAATAATCGAAAGCTTTTCTGCGGGTGTAATTGTTTTATCAGAGAAGACTGGCATTGATTGTGGTCCGGTAATTAACGCTTCATAGATATGACGTGGCGTAACTCCCATCAGCGTTGGTGCGTATTTTCCTTGAGTAAGCGCGCCGCCTTGGCCAGCAAAGTTATGGCACATCGCACAGTTGGTACGGAAGAGTTCCCCACCTTCAGCCGTGGATCCATTACGTTCGTAATTCAACGACTCTTCACCCGGTACATCTGGTCCAGGAGCAAGTGAGGATACATAAGCGGCTAAAGCTTCAACTTCCTTCTCGTTATAAACCGGATCCTTTCTGGCGATCTGTTGGCTCATATCAGCAACCGGCATACGCCCAGTTGCTACTTGGAAATCTACTGAAGCTGCGCCAACGCCAATCAAAGAGGGCGCAATTGCAGAACCTTCTAAATTTAAACCGTGACAGGAAGAGCATCCCTTGAGAAAAATTCGTTGTCCTTCATCAATCAGTGCACTCTTTTCAGCAGCCGTTAGCGGCGTACTGGTCGCTGCGCCTGCAACAGAAAATGTTGTACCAATTGAAAATAATGCTAGAACCAAGAGAAGAGGAGCCACCGCGCGATGCCGGCGAAATCTGGAGAGATGCTTCAAGATATTTTCCGTTTCCTTTTCTTGGGGTCTTACTTAATTAAATAAATCGCTGAGAAGAGTGCAATCCAAACCACATCGACAAAGTGCCAGTAGTACGAAACTACTATCGCCGTAGTTGCTTGGTTGTGAGTAAAGCGACGTGCTTTGGAGATACGAACCATCACAATTAAAAATGCAATCAAGCCACCGGTTACGTGTAGTCCGTGGAAACCTGTAGTCATATAGAAAACTGAACCATACGCATCGGATGAGAGCGTCACACCTTCGGTCACAAGACTGGCGTACTCGTAAATCTGGCCAGAGATAAAGAAAGCGCCCATTAAGAAAGTTAGCGAGAACCATTCGCGCATTCCCCAAGATTTAAAATTAATTAACGAGCCAGTTCGCTTGGCTTGGAAACGTTCTGCGGCAAATACACCAAATTGGCAGGTAACAGATGAGAGAACTAGCACCGTGGTGTTAAGTGCAGCGAATGGGATATTTAAAACCTCTGTAGATTCCAACCAGATCGACGGACCCTGTACCGCACGAGTGGTGAAGTACATAGCAAAGAGCGCAGCAAAGAACATCAACTCACTTGAGAGCCAGACGATAGTTCCAACCGCCACCAGATTGGGGCGATTGATCTTGTGAGGTGTCGCGAGGGTTGAGCTGGTCATAGGAGCAAGTATCCCTGAAAGTGCGCCCTCCTTTCTATTTGGCGGTTGAGTTCTGACCCTTAAATCAACCGTTTTTAGGTGAAACGGGTCACGCTTTATTGACCTTGAAATCTGGCAGTTCTAGGCCGGGCCATTGATTAGACTTGTCCTATGTCTACATCACGCAAGCCGATAATCATCGTCTATTCCGATGACTCTTCGGTGCGCTCTACCATAACCGCCGCCCTCGGAAAGCGCGTTGCCGATGACCTGCCAGAGCATCAGATAGAAGAGTTTGCTACGGCTCCGGCACTTCGCGCTTTTATAGATCGCAAGAGCACCTCTGGAGAACTGCGCGCTGATTTATTCATCCTAGATGGCGAAGCGGTTCCAGAAGGCGGCATGGGCGTTGCTCGTCAGCTAAAAGATGAAGTCTTTAACTGCCCACCAGTACTTTTAATTACGGGACGACGCGAAGATGCTTGGCTGGCCGCTTGGTCGCGCGCTGAGGCAAGTGTTATCCATCCGATTGATCCATTCACATTGGCAAATACCGTTGCGGATTTACTGCGAACAAATTCTGCAGCCGCAATCGGCTAAGTAAAGAATTGAAAATGAGCTCTATAGATTGGGCTTTATCCATCTCTAGGATGGAGAACGGCCAGGATCTCTTGCCGCAAGAAGCGCAGGATTTGATGCGTGAAGTTTTGGAAGACCGTGCCGAGAAAGAAGTTTTAAAGCACTTCTTACTTGCGCTAAAAAATAAAGGTGAGAGCGCCGAGGAAGTCGCTGCGCTAGTTGAACAAATGTATATCCATTGCGCACCAATAAAAATTGCCGAACGCGCCGTCGATACTGTCGGCACTGGGGGAGATGGCGCCCACACTATAAATATTTCAACTACTGCTGCAATCATTGCCGCCGCCGCCGGTTCACGTGTTGTCAAGCACGGCAATCGAGCAGCATCTTCCAAATCTGGGGCAGGAGACTTATTGGAAGCACTTGGCGTTGCGATAAACCTGGATGGAGAGAAAGTAGCCAGGACAGTCTCTGCGCTAGGTATTGGTTTCTGTTTTGCGCCTATTTTTCATCCCGCCATGCGTTTTGCTGCGCCTGCTCGTAAAGAGTTAGCAACTTCCACCGTCTTTAATATCTTGGGTCCGCTGGCAAACCCGGCGCGTCCGAAGGCGGCGGCGATCGGTGTTGCTAACGAAGCTATGCACTTGGTGATGGCGCGAGTCTTGGCAGATCGCGGCGTAGAAGGTTTTGTCTTTCGCGGCGATGATGGCCTTGATGAGATAACCCTTGCCACCAGCACCTCAGTTTTGACGATTGGTGGCGGTGAAATTTCTAGCGACCGTATCGATGCCAAAGACTTTGGTTTAGCCAACGCTCCGATTTCGGCACTCGTTGGGGGAGATGCCAACGAGAATGCTGCAATCACAAAGGCGATCTTTGCGGGGGAGGCAGGCGCACCTCGCGATGCCGTCTTGCTCAATGCCGCAGCTGCCATCGCTGCATTTGATGGAGATACCAGTCAATCGATACATCAACGTATTTCGGTATCCCTGACTAAGGCTAGCGCTGCAGTAGATTCCGGAGCTGCCACAAATTTGTTAGCAAAATGGGTAAAGCTGAGCCAAGAGCTTTCTAAAGACTAATCGAGTGGTCGGCGTTGCCGTTTTCTTTTAAATTGTAATAGTTGCTCAAGGGTGGTCACGCTGTGCGAACCCAACCTTTCGAATATTCCGTGTAAGACATCGACGGTGGCACGGGCATCATCTAAGGCGCGGTGGTTAGGTGATGTAGGTGAGCCAAAAAATGGCGCAAGGGTTGATAACTTGCAATTGGGAACTTCATCACGATCTAAAACATAACGGGCAATGCGGGCCGTGTCGATTACTGGGTAATCAGGCCATTGGTATGAATGCGCGCTGGCAGCTGCTTTCATAAAACTGATATCAAAGGGTGCATTGTGCGCTACCAGAACCGTCTCGTGGGCAGGCCCGAGGAAATCTAAAAAGGTCGGCAGTACCTGGTCAATCGTTGGGGCTCCAGTCAACATTTGATCTGTGATACCGGTGAGTGAGGTTATGAAATCGGGTAGGTAATGTCCAGGATCTACAAAACTTTGAAACTCCCCGATAATTTCTCCACCAATAACTTTGAGTGCGCCAATTTCGGTGATGGCTGCCCCCGTAGACGGAGCTGCGCCAGATGTCTCTAAATCAAAGACGACAAAGGGCACATCAAATAATAAACGTGAGCCACCAGTCATAAATCTAAGGCTAATGCACGGATGTGACAGCAACTTCTTAGTACCCTAAAGATATGACGGTAATTGGTGCGCCTAAAGGTTTAATTGAGGATTGGTCTGCAAGTGGATCTGGAGTAAATAAGGAGATCGGTGTTCTACTTATCCACGGTTACACCGGTTCACCTTCCTCAATGCGTCCGTGGGCAGAGTATTTAAATCAGAAGGGTTACACAGTCCGCGTTCCATTACTTCCCGGCCACGGGAGAAAGCCAGAGGATCTCGATGAGATCAAATGGCAGCAGTGGCCCGAGAAAGTTGAGTCAGAGCTAGCCGAGCTTTGGAAAAACTGTACCAAGGTCTTTATTTGTGGTTTCTCTATGGGTGGGGGAACGACGCTGTATATCGCCACTAAGCACTCCAATAACTTGTCGGGCATTATTCTGGTCAATCCAATGATTCATATTCCTTTTGTGGGACCAAAGTTAGCCTTCCTTTACTCGCGTATAAAACAGTTTCGTAATTCATCAGGCGATGACATTAAGCGTCCTGGGGTCACGCAAGGGGGATATGACTACATGTCTACCAAGGGCATTTATCAGATACTTCAGATGCTCAAATACACTAGAGCGCGCCTGCACGATGTCACAGTCCCGATGCAACTCTTTCATAGCGTTAAGGATCACACCTTGCCGGTTTCAAATACTGAAATCATCATGAAGGGGGTAGGTTCACGGATCAAGCAACGGATTGAACTCACCAATAGTTTTCACGTAGCGACCCTCGATTACGATGCTGAAATCATCTTCGAAAACTCTCGGATCTTTATTGAAAGCCATTGTTCATAACAAATTAACTTTGTAAATCTTAGTGTTCAGTTGTTCTCCACCGATAATTTGCCTTGTCGTCAGGATATCTCTGTAATTTGCGACCGTGAGAAAACCTCACCCCAATTTTGGGCCAAAATGATCGGATTCTAATGAAACATAGCGTGAAAATCGGCGCTGTCGTCGCTGCAGTTGCGGTAGCCCTTTCAGGGGGCGCTGCATATTCTGCATCGCGAAAGCCAGTTTACATTTTGCCAGTGGCTTCTGGTGTATCGATTAAGCCAATTGCCTACACAGGCGACAGGATCACTAACACAGTTGTTCGTGGAATTCCCGATGGAATGGGCGCTTACAAGAATGCATCTGGCGACATAACACTTCTATCTGTACACGAAATTCCCTCATATTCTCCATTAGCGCAACTCTCTAAGTCTTCGACTTCGCAGTGGGGTGTCTCTATTACAGAATTCAACTACAACAAAGCTGGCAGAATCACATCGGCTAAAGATTTTATTAAAGATATTAAGTACTACAACTACACAACAGCCGCATACGGTGACACGCCAATCGGCGCGGCTCCTGCAGGCACAACTAAAGGTTTGGATTGGAACATCTCACGGTTCTGTTCAGCAACTTTGGTACAAGCCGGTGGCTTGGCATTTAAAGATGGTGCAACAACATATGGCTACGAAGGTGGCGTATTCCTGAGCGGTGAAGAAGATGCCGATAACGGCTATGCTCGCGGCTTTGCTTTCGATATGGATGGACACGGAATTCAACTTCCGCGTATGGGGCTCTCTTCATGGGAGAACTTGATGCCAAATCTAAAGCCAGGGATGAATACAGTCGTTATGGGTAACGAAGACGGATCCAAAACTGACAGTCAGCTGTTTATGTATGTCGGGAAGAAGACCACAACTGGAACCTTCGCGGATAAGGCAGGTCTTACAAATGGTGATCTGCACGTAATGAGCATCCCAGATATCGCTACCGACATGGCTTTCCGCGCAAAGTACGGGAAGAACAATCCAGTAGCGGTTGAGTTCAAGAAGACCGTTTGGAATGCAAATCAAGCAACTCAGCAGGTAGACGCTGCATTAAATGGCACCGAAATGACTCGCGTTGAAGATGGCGAATGGGATCCTTCAAATCCAAACGTCTTCTACTTCATCACGACGGAATCAAATGGCTCCGCGACTACTCCAAATCCAGCAGAGCCAACTATTTCTCGAGATGGTGGTGCTTTATGGCGACTGACTTTTGTTGATGGGCAAAAGCCTGAGCTTGGTGCTAAATTGGAAATGCTTCTTGATGGTTCTGAAGATCCATATTTGAGCAAGCCAGATAACTTGGGGCTGACTGAAAATGGAATTGTTTTGATCCAGGAAGATCCAGGCGAAAACGCACACGTTGCTCGAATTGTGGCGTTCCGTCCAGCAGATAAGAAGATCGCAGTTCTTGCAGAATTCAACAAAGCTTTCTTTGAAAAGGGCGCTTCACAATTTATGACAATTGATGAAGAATCATCCGGAATTATCAATGTGACCAAGTTACTCACAAAGGGCGCAAGCGATAAGAACCATTACTTCTTCTTCAATGCTCAAGTGCATACAAATGGTGGAGCGCTTGCTCGCCCAGATGTACCTGCAAAGAGCGCTGGTCGAAAGCTGGCAATTGATAAGGCCACTATTGAAGGTGGCGCTTATTACCTAATGACGATCTCAGATTGGGATTCAGTCTTTACTAAGTAATAAATAGCGGAAAGAAGCTGGGTGAGAATCGAGGGCTCACCCAGCTTTTCCCTTTTTTATGAAGTTCTACTCGGCTAAACGTGCTTTAACCATCTGGTATAACAGTTTGGTATCGACTTCCCAATCACTGGGGATCTGAATAGTTTTCTTATTAACTTTGTAGCCCGCTAACTTAGGGCGAAATTCCTCCAGAACCGCTGTGCTCCAAGGAGCCATTAAGAGATAACCTTTTGTGGCTGATACTCCGAAAACGTATCTCGTACCTTCCCGTAGCATCGGCTGATTCCAAGCGATTACCAATTCCAACTTAGGATATTTACTCTGAATCGCCTTCATAATCGCACGCACCGTCTTGGCCTGTTGCGGCGAGATTGATTTGTAGTAATCGGCGGGTTTATCAAATCTTTGTGCTGATCTAGATCCGCGGGAGTACATAACTAGAGCATTGGCATGGGCCTGTGAAAATCCAAAATTTTCGCGCAGGTACGCGATTTGTTCAGGGTATTTCTTGCCTTCCAATGTTGCCATTACCACAAACCAGTACTTCATCTTCTCGCCATACTTTTTTTCTATGGCAGGAAAGTGCGCCTCGCGACTGGGATCTTTAAGCGCCATACTTTTTAGCCCTTGTTTCGTCGATCACGAATATTTAGAAGGACGGTATACGCCAGAAAGAGGAGGGCCGATGGGGGATAGAGAATCACCGGAGCAATAATGAGGATCGCCGCAATAATTTTCATTTTTGTAGTTAAGCGATCCCATTCACCAAGAATTCCGGAACGAGGCTGCTTCTCCATTACGCACTACTTGCTTGCGAGACGAGCTTCGCGGCGGATCCGTTGTTCTGCAGGGTCTGGAACCGGAACAGCGCCAATTAATCGTTTGGTGTATTCCTCACGAGGGCTCTTCAAAATTTGATCTCGCGTACCTACTTCAACGAGGCGCCCATCCTGCATCACTGCAATTCGGTGAGAAAGAATGTCGACGACTGCAAGGTCGTGAGTGATAAAGAGACAAGCAAACTTCAACTTATCTTGTAGGCTCTGCAATAGATCAAGGAAGCGAGCCTGTACCGAAACATCGAGAGCAGATGTTGGTTCGTCAGCAATCAATAAACTTGGCGTTAAGGCAAGTGCGCGAGCAATACCTACACGTTGACGCTGACCGCCAGAGAGTTCGTGCGGATAGCGGTTGCGATATGACTTAGGAAGCTCAACGCTGTCGAGCAGATCTTCAACGCGTCTATCGAGTTCTTTGCCCTTGGCATCACCGGATAAAAGAAGTGGTTCTCCAATACTTTCACCGATGGGCAGACGAGGATTTAGCGAACTGCCTGGATCCTGAAAAACAATTCCAGTGAATCTACGAATCTCGCGTAGCTCTTTAGAAGTTGGGCGAGTGATATCTCTTCCAACTATCTCAATTTTTCCTTCTACCGCTGGTAGCAGCCCAATTGAGGCGCGACCAACAGTTGTCTTGCCAGAACCTGATTCACCAACGAGTCCAACGATTTCACCTGGGAAAATCTCCAAGCTGAAATCTGTGACCGCGCGGAAAGCAGGCACGCGACCCTTCTTAGGGTATTCAATTGCAACTTTTTCTAATTTCAAGACAGGTGGCAACCCCATCAACTCTGGCAAGCGCTCACGCACTTCAACAGATCCAAGTTTCGGCACTGAAGCAAGAAGTTGTTGGGTATATGGATGTTGTGGACGATTAAAAATCTGATCAGATGTGCCGTATTCGACCGTTAACCCATCTTTCATTACCAAAATGTGATCTGCAAGATCAGCAACAACGCCCATATCGTGGGTAATTAGGAGAATCGCAGAATTTAATCTGTCGCGAAGGTTACGAATCAAATCGAGAATCTCTGCCTGGACCGTTACATCAAGTGCTGTAGTCGGTTCATCTGCAACAAGCAAGCCTGGGTCGCAAGCGAGTGATTGCGCGATCATGGCGCGTTGACGTTGTCCGCCTGAGAGTTGATGAGGATATTTATTAAATGATGCTTCTGGGTTAGGAATTTCAACCATGGTAAGGAGTTCAATTGCGCGAACCTTGGCATCATTTGGTCCCATATCGAAGTGAGTACGTAGAGTCTCGACTATCTGAAAACCGATTGTGTAAACCGGGTTAAGAGCAGTCATTGGCTCTTGGAAGATATAGGCAACTTCGCGACCGCGCGTTTTGCGAAGTAGCGTCTTCGATGCCCCAACCATCTCTTCGCCCTTAATTTCAACGCTCCCTGACACGCGGGCATTTGACGCCAAGAGATCCATCAAGCCCATCGCAATTGATGTCTTTCCGGAGCCAGATTCACCAACGATTGCGAGAACTTTTCCAGCCTGCACCTCGAAGTTCATGTCAATCGCCGCGGGATACCAAACCCCTTCAACCCAGAAATCAATATTGAATTTTGATACCTTTAATACCGGCTGATTAGTTGTGCTCATTTTCTTTCTCCTGCAATACTTGGAAGATGAATGAAACCTTTAGGCCGCGTAGTAATTTTGCTTATGCCGGTTCCGCGCTTGTACTGATTGCCCTTTTTACCGTTAATAGTTTCTGGGTTGGTACTAGCGCCATTCAAACCTTCTTTGAGGTGGTGCTCTCCTTTATTCTCGGGGGAGTTGCATACCTCATTTGGGTTAGACCTAAACTGGTTCTGCGAGAAGATGCGATCGAAGTTGTCAACCCCTTTAATTCCGAGTCGATTCCCTACCGCGATGTGATTAGTCTTGATACGAAGTGGGTACTTACCATTATTCATTCGCGGGGAAAGACTCGAGTATGGGTTGCGCCCACCAGCGGAAAGCAGAGTTGGATCGCTGATAAAAAATTTGGTTGGTACGGCAGCGGTCTTCCCCTCTCTGAATCCAGAGATAGCGGTATGGAATCTATGAGCGAAAGTTTGAACAGCGTTAGCGGGCAAGCTGCTTACCTGATTCGAGAGCGTATAAAGAGAATTCACTAGTTCTTCGCACCCTTCAATTCTTTCGCCATCTTCCGTTCCTTTATGGAGATATGTCTGCGCTGACGTGGATCAAATGCATCTCGCAGCCCATCTCCAATAAAGTTGACACAGAGCGCTATGGATACGATCAGAGTTCCCGGCCACCAAAAGAGCCACGGGCTAATACTGAAAGTTCCCTGATATTCGCTAATCAATAATCCAAGAGATACATCTGGTGCTCTAACTCCAAAGCCGAGATAGCTCAAGGCGGTCTCCGCAAGAATCGCGCCAGAGAGTAAAAGAGTTCCGACGACGATGATGATTCCCATTGCATTTGGGAGAATATGTTTAAAGATAATTCTCCGATCTGATGCACCAGCAACTCTCGCCGCATCTACAAACTCTCTTTCGCGAAGCGTCAAGAATTCGGTTCGCACAAATCTAGCAAGTCCCATCCAGGCGAAGAGTCCGAGCATGACAGCCAAGGGAAGTACACCCAGGTTTCCAAATTTAAATCCGATCACAGCGCCGATCACGATTGTCGGTGTTACAAGGAACATATCCGTAACTCTCATTAAAATCGCATCAACAATGCCACCGAAGAACCCAGCAATAGCGCCGATTATTGTGCCAATTACAATACCCAAAGTGCCTACGACTAGCATTACCAAAATTGACTGTTGCGCACCACGCATTACTAAAGCAAAGTAATCGGTGCCAATCACATCAGTTCCAAATGGGTGTGATCCGAAGCGAATCCCATCACCATCTAGAAATGATGGAACTAGATCGAGCGATGGACAACCTGTAACGCCACCGTTGCAAGTGTTGGCCAGCGCTCCCTCAGGATCGATATCGGTGATCTTGAATCCCCACCAACCGGGAATGGACATCTTAAATTTACCAAATCCAATTTTGGTTCCTAATGAGCTGTAAACAAGGATGATTATCGCGATTAGTGTTATTGAAGAGGCAACAGCTGCCTTGTGCTTTAAAAATCTCTTAACGATTATCTGGCGTTGACTAAGGCCTTGAGTATCGCGGCTAGCGATCTCATTCTCATTCTTCTCAGTTACAGATTCTGGATTGATTTGGCTCATCGCAACCTATTTTCTAATTCTAATTCGAGGGTCTACAACGCCATAAAGAAGATCTGAAACAAAGTTAGCAAAAACGGTTAGCGTTGCTCCAATAATAAATACTCCCATGAAGAGATTAAGGTCATAACTTCTGAGGGCGGTATTAAATAGCTGGCCCATTCCTTGCCAGGCAAAGACGCCCTCGGTGATAATCGCGCCACCTAATAAGCCGGCGACATCGTTAACCAAGATGGTTGTCAGAGGAAGTAGCGCATTACGCATTCCATGTCGAACAATGACAGTTCGTTCGCTCAAACCTTTGGCACGGGCGGTTCTGATGTAATCCATGTTTAAGACTTCGAGCAAGCTTCCGCGCGAGAATCTGACATATCCCGCAAATGAAATCAAGGTCAGGGCAATTGTTGGAAGAACTAGGTGCACCGCGGTATCTAAACCGGAGATCCAGAAGTTATCAATCTGTTCAGGTGTAAGCAAATCATTGCGTTGACCAAGGGTAGGAACTGGTCGGCCACCGATAGCATCAGAGTTTAGGTAATCAGGGAATTCACGCATGAATCTATCCAAGATAATTGGACCAGTAGATAGCAGCGCTGTAAAGAGACCAATTCTTAGATAGACGCGGCGGTCAATCG
>Ga0114979_10000700_pt1 | contig 22076 bp, 17 predicted proteins | sample S_140625_EF_Meta_FD_87315 | JGI IMG/M metagenome (GOLD analysis project Ga0114979, IMG submission 87315) | Freshwater microbial communities from Lake Simoncouche, Canada to study carbon cycling - S_140625_EF_MetaG | ecosystem: Environmental > Aquatic > Freshwater > Lake | place: Lake...
ATCCAGTCGCTCATATGCACCCCGGCATACAGTCCGACAAACAAGGCCAGCATGGAGAATACTTCCATCACAAAGCCGTTGCGCCAGCCACGCCAAATGGCCAGTCCGATGGGGATGAGCAGAATGAGATCGAGATAAGAGACCATAGATTGAAATTAGTAGCTCACACTAGCTATGGCTCGTATTCAGGGGGAAGTTGTCAACATCCACTGTTGAATGCTGCGACTGTTCGATGAATCATCCCGTTAAGCCTAGGTTCTGCTTATATTTGTGCGCTTCCTTAATGACCAAACCTACCGATATGATCGGAAAATCAGAAACCCACGAATCTTGGGATATTGTGATCGAGCCGAATACCTCCTGGCTAGACCTGAGGTTGGGTGAGGTTTGGGCTTATCGTGATTTGCTCAGAATCTTGGTTTTCCGAAATTTTGTAGCGCAGTACAAGCAGACAATTCTGGGGCCGGTGTGGTTTTTCCTTCAGCCCATGCTAACCACGCTGACGTTCATGATCATATTTGGTGCTATTGCCAATATTCCAACGGGAGGAATTCCACAACCTCTTTTTTACCTGAGTGGCGTTGTTATTTGGACCTACTTTTCGGATTGTCTGGTAAAAACTAGTACTGTTTTTCGAGATAATGCCGGCGTTTTCGGAAAGGTGTATTTCCCTCGTTTGATTATCCCCTTGAGTATTGTGGTCAGCAACCTGATTAAGCTGGCGCTGCAGTCACTGTTGTTTGTTGTTGTGCTGCTGTACTATGTGTTTTTCAAGAGTGATGTTTTTCAGTTGCAATTGACTCCTTATATCTTGCTATTGCCGGTGTTTTTGTTACTCATGGCCGTCATGGGATTGAGTCTTGGAATGATTATCAGTGCGCTCACCACGAAGTACCGAGATCTAGCTTTTCTCGTTGCATTCGGTGTACAGCTTCTCATGTATGCCACACCTGTTGTGTATCCACTCGATAGTGAGCGTGTTCGCGCCTTGGCCGGAAGTTTCTTACAATGGAACCCACTTGCCCCCATCTTTGAAGGAATTCGAAAGGGGCTCTTCAATACCGGTTTCTTCGAGTGGTGGTATTTCGGTTATGCAGTCGGCATCAGCGTCGTGTTAATGTTTGTTGCCGTCGTGGTCTTTAATAAGGTTGAACGTAATTTCATCGATACAGTTTGATTCCGGCGACATGGCAAAAGCAATAGAAGTTGAGCACCTTTCTAAGTTGTATCGTTTGGGAGCGATAAGCACAGGCAATTTGTCACATGACTTTCAGCGCTGGTTTGCAACTATGCGCGGCAAAGAAGACCCGTATTTGAAAATTGGGCAGCATAATAATCGTGAGGCAGGTGGCAAGAGTGACGTGGTGTATAGCCTGAACGACATTAGTTTTTCCATCGAACAAGGCCACTCAGTTGGAATTATTGGTCGCAACGGTGCGGGAAAATCTACCCTTCTGAAAGTGCTTAGCAGGATTACCAGTCCAACAACGGGTTCTGTGCGGGTGCGCGGACGTGTGGCTAGTTTGCTGGAAGTTGGAACCGGCTTTCACCCGGAATTATCGGGTCGAGAGAATATTTATCTCAACGGGGCTATCCTCGGAATGCGAAAACAAGAAATCACATCCAAACTGGATGAGATTATCGATTTTTCCGGAGTAGAGCGTTATATCGATACTCCCGTGAAGCGCTATTCATCCGGAATGTATGTGCGTTTGGCCTTCGCTGTTGCGGCGCATTTGGAACCGGAAATATTGATTGTGGATGAAGTATTGGCCGTCGGTGATGCTGAGTTTCAGAAGAAGTGCTTAGGCAAAATGAACCAGGTCAGCACAAACGAAGGCCGCACGGTTCTTTTCGTAAGTCATAACTTAACCGCCGTAGAATCCCTCTGTAATCAGGCGATTTATTTGGAAATGGGCAGCATGGTTATGCAAGGAAGTACGCCTGATGTTGTCCGAGAGTACGTCGCCAAAGATTTGTCCGCCAAAAGAAGCGTGCGGAGCACTCCGGAAAAGACGATGGGGAATGAACATGTCACCATCGTTAGTGCTGCAATCGAGAACGCAGATGCCAGTGATACAGCAGCAATTATTGATGTGTCCTCCGCCATTCGGCTCCGACTTGAAATCATCAACCACACCGCATCGGATGTAATCTCTGTCGGTTTTGATTTGAAAACTGTAAAGGAAACTGTCGTATTCAGCTCAGCGCAAAAGTTGAATTGCCCGATTGGCGAAACAACGGTATGCACTTGTATGATTCCGGGTAATTTCCTGAACGACGATCTTTATCAAATTGACGTTTATTTTCATACGGCAGCCATGAGTAAACTCTTTGTCAATCACAATATCCTTTCTTTTGAAATCAAGGACAAGGCCCGTGAGAATGGATTCCTTGGAAAAATCAACGGCGTCATTCGTCCGTCACTCCAATGGGAATCAAACGCCACCGCATTGTTTACCTGAATCACCTTTGATGAGCAAACGCCATGATCCCTTTCAATAAACCTCACCTCACCGGAAAAGAAACCGGATATATTGAAGAAGCGGTTCGATCCGGAAAAATCTCCGGTGACGGCATGTTCACCAAGAAATGCCATTCCTTTTTTGAGGAAAAATTCGGCATGAAGAAGGCGTTAATGACCACCTCATGCACCGATGCGTTGGAAATGTCGGCATTACTGGCCAACATTGAGCCTGGTGATGAAGTCATCTTACCGGCGTACACCTTTGTGAGCACAGCCAATGCGTTTGTGTTACGTGGTGCAAACATCGTTTTTGCTGATAGCCGCTCGGATCATCCGGGCATTGATGAAGATACACTTAGAGAGTTGATTACACCACGCACAAAGGCTATCGTTGTGGTTCACTACGCTGGTGTTGCCTGTGATATGGATAAAGTAATGGCCCTTGCTGAACAACATGGTCTGGTTGTAATTGAAGACGCGGCACAAGCCATAGATAGCTATTACAAAGGAGCACCGTTAGGAACAATAGGCGACTTGGCAGCGTTTTCATTTCACGAAACAAAGAATATTCAATGTGGCGAAGGTGGCTTGCTCAGCGTGAACCGTGCTGAATACATGCAACGCGCGGAGATTATCCGTGAAAAGGGTACCAATCGGTCTGCGTTCTTTCGCGGTGAGGTGGATAAATACGGTTGGGTTGATATCGGCTCATCGTTTTTGCCATCGGAAATCGTTACGGCTTTTTTGTATGCGCAGCTCGAAGCAATGGATCGCATACAAACTCGCCGAAAAGCCATATGGACAGCATATCATGAAGCGCTCATCGAACTTGCCCAACAAGGCCGCTTTCAACTGCCTTTTATTCCGGATTATGCGACCAATAATGGCCACATGTTTTATATCGTGTTGAATGATTTGCAAACGCGTGATGAGCTCATTCAACATATGAAATCAAAGGGCACTCTTCCGGTGTTTCACTATCTGTCACTGCATAAATCCCCATACTACGGAGCCAAACATCGCGGAGGGGAGATGCCAAACTCGGACCGTTATACAGACTGTCTGCTGAGACTGCCTTTGTTTGTCGATATGACAGACAGTGAAGTCTTACAAGTCATAGAAGCAGTTCACACGTTTTTTAAAGCGTAATGATTCGCAATCTTCATCTCATGATTGATGTCGATCAATCGAATTGGTATGTAGAAAAGTGCTGTAAATACGCATCGGAAAGTAACGATACGTTTATCACGTTCTCCGACGACGCAAAGAATGTAAAGCACCCCCGATTGCTTGCAGTAAAGCCCACTCCATTAGAGTATGATCGCATCGCTGCTGAAGTGAACCAAGGGATTTATCAGCAAGTAATCATCAATTATTTCGACTACCCTGCTGCAGAGTTGGTGTCTAGGATTCATAACCCTGAAACTGCCATCATTTGGATGATCTGGGGCGCTGATTTATATATGCTTCCGTTTTTCTGGAATAAAATCTATGATCCATTTGCAATGCAGTGGGCAGGCATTACGCGCTGGACTCACTACCGTAAGATGTTTCGTCTCTGGAAACGAAGGGTACGTCATGGCATGAAGGATCACACTTTTTTGTACAAGGCTATGGGAAAAGTAACGCATGGCGCCACATTGGTAACCTATGACGTAGACTTAGCACGCAAGCATTTGAGCAAACACATTATTCAGATACCACTTTCGTTCAGCGGAATTGAAGATTTTATTCAAGCAGCTCCCAATGTCAACGCGCCCAAATTATCGACTATTCAAATCGGTAATTCCGCGGATCCGGCAAATAACCATGTCGAAATGTTGAGGCTGCTCAGCAAGATGGAGATTACGAATCAGATTTTCATTCCCGCTGCTTACGGAGCAAAATCGTATAGCACTGTTTTACAAGAAGAAGCCGCTAAAGTGCTACCAAATGGTCAGGTGGAATTTCAGGTCGAATACATCAGCAAGCAAGCCTACTTCGAGCAACTCAGCAATACCGGCTTTGCCATAATGGGACATATCCGACAGCAGGCTTTCGCAAACATTGTTGCGCTTCTTTATTTCGGAGCAAAGGTGTTTTTGCGCGAACGAAATCCGCTCTTTCATTTGTATCGCAGCTGGGGCGTGACTTTGTATTCCGTAGAACGTGATTTGAATAAAGCGGCTCTTGAGGCACCTCTCGACGTTGAACAGCGAGCAGCTAATCGCAAAGCGATTGAAGAACACCTCAGTGAAGAACGCATGCGCGGATACTACCGCAATCTCATGCTGGAGTCACATATGAAAAATCAAGAAAAGTAGGCTGAAATAACAGCTTGCAGATCCTCAGGAGTATCAATTGCCGGTGTCTCAAACTCCGAAATACCCACGCTTATGGTGTATCCATTTTCCAGCCAACGCAATTGCTCGAGAGACTCGGCTAACTCAAGGGCCGAAGGTGAGAGCGAACACACTTCTTCCAACACAGTTGAACGAAAGGCATACAATCCCAGATGCTTATAATAGGTCTGACCGCTTAACCACTCTGATATGGGCATGTCGCGGCGGAATGGAATAGCCTGTCGGCTGAAATAAAGTGCAGCTCCGTCGTTGCTCAACACCACCTTTACTTTGGAGGTGTCCGTGAGCTGTGCTGCACTCGTAATGGGTTTTACTAAAGTGGCAATGGCCGCATCCGGATGAGCGATAAGTGCCATGAGCTGCTCAATCTGAGCCGGTTCTACAAACGGCTCATCGCCCTGAATATTGATTACTGCATCAGCGTCGATTCCGCTTAGATGCAAAGCCTCCCTGCAGCGATCGGTGCCACTCACGTGATGGACACCGGTCATGATGGCGCGATATCCCAACGACTCAACGTGTTCACGTATGCGCTCATCGTCGGTAGCCACCAGCACTGCGGTGAGACCCGAGCAAGCGGAAACACGCTCTACCACGCGCTGAATCATACTCTTGCCTGCTATGTCAATCAGCGGCTTTCCGGGAAACCGCGTGCTTGCATAACGGGCAGGAATGATGGCTACAATCTTCATGAAACAAAGCTACAGCGTTAGTGTGTATTGAAGCATAACGAGTCGGGGTTGCTCAATGGCCAGCGGACGAATCGCATACTCGCGATTCAGCAAGTTGTTGACCACAATAGCAAGGCGATGTTTGCCCAAGAGGGTATAACCCAACCTGCAGTCAAACACCACATCACCGGTCGTATGCTCAGCGCGCCACTGCGTAAGTCCGGGATTGAATCCGGATGAAGGAACCGTTTCAAGATCGGTGAAAATCTTATCGATGTTTTGCATGTGGCTGTTGTAGCGCGCGCTGAAACCCGCGGTGATATTGCCTCTTCGCCAAGCGATGTCTGCGCGCACCAGATGCTGCATACGGTATTTCAAAATATGCCCTGTAGTATCGCTGCTTGAGCTCAGGTAGCTGACGGACGAAAGATTCTCCACTCCCTCGTTTGGCTTGTAGTAATCGAGATCAGGGGAAAGACTTACCGGCTGTGTGAAGGTATAGCCCGCAAGCAGCTGGAAATTATTCAATCCAATATCACCACCTCCCATCATGGAGAACTCCGCGCCGCGAATGCGAGCGTTGCCGGTATTCAAACTCTTAAATCCAAAGCTCTTGTTGATGTCTGTAAGACTCATAATCGGAAGCCATTGGCCAAAGGTGAACTCAATGAAGTTTTCATATTGCTGCTGAAACACGGCAATGTCTGCGTAACCCATGAATTTACCGATTCGAAAGCCTTGCTTCAGTCCGACTTCCATGTTGTCGGATGTTTCAGCAACCAAGTCAGGATTTGCAAAAATGTTGATGGCACCTACGCCCGTAATGATGAATTTCTCGGCGATGGATGGGAAGCGAAAGCCCTGTCCATACGAGGCGCGCACAAAGGTGGCCTGACCAAGCGCATAATTGGCGCCCGCGCGAAATACCGGTTTCGCGTCCTCTTCATCGTTGATGCGAAAAAACTCGTAGCGCACGCCGCCGGAAAGATTCAGCTTATCCCAAAGCTTTTTATCGACCTGAAAAAATGCGGCGTAGTTCTCTGCTGTATTTCGACCATTTGTATTTCCTCCCGAGAAAAGCTCCCCGCGCGCTTTGGTGAAGATCCCAACAGCACCGAATGTAGTAGTGAGATTCATCTCGCGATCCTTACCCCACTGATGCTGGTATTGGTATTCACCGTAATACTGATCGCTGAAATTTCCTTGATTGTTATCGTTGTTGTTGTCGAGCGACTGCCAGCGTGTGCGCAACGAGTGCTTCTGTCCGCCGGGCGTGTAATAAGTTACGTATGGGTCAACGGTGCCCAAGAGCTGTCTGGTGCGCGTTGCACTACCGTCGTAGGCCGCATACAAATCGGTTTGTGCATTGCTCCAAATCAATGTCGAGAGCGAATTGCTTACATTCCAATTGCTGTTTAGCCCATAGCTCAAGCCGGAAATTTTAGTTGAGCGATAGCGCAGATTGACATTCAACCGCGCACGCGAATTGGCAGTATAGCGGTCAGCTGTAAAGGGATTATAACCATTGGAAAAAGTACCGTCGACACTGTCGCGAATAGGCCCTAAATGGCCGTCATCACCCACGATATTTCCCCCCAACGTCAAATCGAGCGCACCGAATTTTTGCAGATGAAGGAAATTAATCCCGCTGAGTTGCAAGTTCCCTTGCCAATAAACTGAACCTTTACTCTGAGGCTTACTGTAAATGCCATGATAGGCGGTAACTACTGTGCGGGCCGTGTCGGCAGGATAAGCTGTTCGCAAATTGATGACACCACTCAATGCTGCACTTCCATAGAGCACGCTGCTTGCGCCTTTTATGACTTCTATTTGAGATACGTTCTCCACGGGCAGGTAATCCCATGCCGGACGACCGGCATCGCCACTGAGCACAGGCATATCGTCAACCAGAATCTGAACTCTACTTCCTGCACCAAAGGAGTATCCACTGCCACTGCGGATTTGCGGCTCTTTATCCACGATACTCACACCGGGAGTCTGTTGCAACGCCTCATTGGCTGATACCACATTTTTATCGCGCAGGAGTTCAGGCTGCAGCACTTCCATGCTCACGGTTACCTCACTAACCTTCTGTTCGAATTTACCGGCAGAAACCACCACTACATTGAACTCATTGGGTTGCACCTGCAGACGCACTTCAAATCCTCCTCCGAAATTGGCCGATTGCAACTGCAGCGCACGCGTGAGATATCCGACATAAGAAAACACAAGGGAGTCTCCGCTTTGCGCTGCAAGCTCGAAACGCCCCATTAAATCACACGAAGCACCACTTCCCGTTCCCAGATTGCGAACAACTACGCCCGGCAGCGCTTCATTAGTGCGACTATCCATGACTATTCCGCTTAGCGTTGTTCGCTGACCGGAAGCGGCCAATGAAAGTAAAATAAAAACAAGGACTAACAAACGCATAGTTCGTGATTGGTATGGTTCACTGCAAGAATAAGCGAACGGCCGCACATAGCCAAGCTTTGTAAAATTGGTCTGTGAATCGTTTTGCCCGGTGGTTGCACCGTAATTTTGCCTCGTGCAGTCAGCTCCCCGTATTCGATATACACTTTGTAAGGATGAACGCCTGTCGCGGCGTAAGCTCATTGAAGCACTCCATCAAGAAGGCAAGTCGTTGAAAACACCTGCCATTATCCTCGTATACCGTATGACGGAGGTGCCGTGTGAATTTCCCGCTCAAGCCATGTTTAGCGTCAGCAAACGGATTTTCAAACGAGCGCACGATCGCAATCGGGTGAAACGCCTGCTGCGTGAAGCCTATCGTAAACAAAAACATATTGTTTATACTTCGCTCCAAGCGAAGGATAAGCAAGCCACTTTGCATTTTATTTTTACCGGGAAACAACTTCCCAATCAGGCCTACGTTTTTGGAAAACTCTCGGATTTGTTGAGCCGCTTTTCCGGCGAACTCAACCAACTCCCGAAAGAAGATTCAGGAAGAGATTAATTGTTATGATGAAACGATTTTTTGCTACGCCTATACGCCGGTTTGCGGCCGTTGCCGTGATGTCGGTTGCACTGCTATCGGCAACGTTTTCAGATGAGTTCTTTGAGATTTCCAAAAACATGGAAATCTTCACCTCACTCTACAAAGAACTCAATATCTACTATGTCGACGGAACCAAACCAGGAGCCTTGATGAAGACCGGCATCGATGCGATGCTGAAATCACTCGACCCCTACACGGTGTACTATCCTGAGACGAAAATCGAGGAGGCTATGTTCATGCAAACCGGACAGTACGGCGGCATTGGGACATTGGTCAACACCATCGATGGAAAGGTTACCATCACCGAGCCCTATGAAGGTTATGCAGCTGTGAAAGCCGGATTAATGGCCGGTGACGTTGTGCTCAAGGTGGATGGCAAGTCCATAGAAGGGAAAAAACACGACGACATTACGGATCAACTAACCGGTCAGCCCGGTAGTGATCTGCAGCTCACCATTCAGCGTCCGGGTGAGTCTTCAACGCGCAACATCACCATCAAGCGTGAGGAAATCAAAATCAAGGATGTTCCTTATTTCGCTATGCTCGCCGATAGCTCCACGGGTTATATCCAGCTCACGGGATTCACGCAGTCGGCATCCAATGAGGTGAAGGCAGCGTTCCTCGCATTGAAAAAACGCAATATGCAGCGTTTGATTCTTGACCTGCGCGGCAACGGTGGCGGTTTATTGCGCGAAGCCATCAGTATCGTCAATTTCTTTGTGCCCAAGGGAACGGAGATTGTGCGCACGAAGGGTAAAATTGAAGAATGGAATAAGGTGTACACCGCTACCAATGAGCCGATAGATATTCAGATTCCAATAACGGTGCTCGTCGACGGCGGTTCTGCTTCGGCTTCTGAAATCGTCAGCGGAAGCTTGCAAGATCTTGATCGCGCCGTTGTCGTTGGCTCGGAATCTTATGGCAAGGGACTCGTTCAGCAAACGAAGGATCTTGCTTACAATACGAAACTCAAACTGACGGTGGCGAAGTATTACACCCCCAGCGGCCGGTGTATTCAACGCCTCGACTACTCGCACCGCGATCAGTCGACCGGCGAAGTCACGGCAAAAGCAGATTCGCTCATCAAGAAGTTTAAAACAAAGGGGGGAAGACCCGTTAGCGATGGCAGAGGTATTTCGCCCGATGTGGAAGTGAAGGATGAGGATGCAGCACACGTGCTCAGATCACTCATGGAGAACTGGGTGATTTTTCATTGGGCAACCAACTATCGCGCAGCGCACGCCGTTATCGATTCCGCTGATGCATTTCAGTTGACGGATGCGGAGTACACGGAATTCATGAATTTCGCGAAGAGTGCGAATTTTCACTATGATACACATACCAAGAAATTGTTTGATGAGCTGAAAAAAACCGCTACGGAGGAGAAGTATTATCAAGGTGCAGAAAAACAATTCGACGCTCTATATGCCCAGATTGAACCGCAAAAGGAAACAGATCTTGTGAAGTTCAAGGATCAAATTAAAGAGGTGCTGGAGAATGAAATCGTATCACGGTATTATTATCAGTCGGGACGATCAAAGCATGCCTTACCCGATGATCCGAGCATCAAAAGATCTTTGGAGGTGTTTGCCTCCAACTACAATCAACTGCTCGCGCCGGTAGAAACAAAGAAATGATCCTTTTCCTACCGTGCCGCTCAATGACTTGCGGCGGCGGTCAGTTGCAATGAACCTCACCCTCTGGAATAATACGCTGCGCTATTTGCAATTCATCGGCTACGCGATTCTTATTGTCGCACTGCCGTTCAGCAATTTCCTGATGTCATTTGGCATGTTCTGGCTGCTGGGCGTTCTCGTCTGCAGTTTGGTCACCGATAGCGTGACGCGCCGTCCATTGCGTAAACGGGCAGAACGATTGATGAAGAATAGCAATGCACTTGCACTCATTGCCTTGTTCCTGCTGCCATGCGTTGGATTGCTTTGGACCTCTGACTTTAATTACGCGGCTTGGGACTTACGAATGAAATTGCCCATTCTGGCCTTACCGCTGTTGTTCGTACTACTCGATCCACTTACGCAGGGACAATTTCGGGCCTTAATCGGGTTGTTCATTCTGGCCGTATTGATAGCCGTTTTGTGGTGCCTGAAAGTGTTCTGGTTGCATGAAGTGCCCTGGGAAGAGGATGTGCGCAATATTTCGGTCTTTATTTCGCATGTTCGCTTTTCATTATTGATTGCACTTGCACTCGGACTGCTGGTGCGCTTTGCTCATAATTCATGGCAAGGCATTTTGCTTATTGCAATGGCTGCGATTCCTTCATTGTATTTCATATACATCATTGGAAGTGTTACCGGCGTTATTGTGCTCATGGCGTTGTTGCTGTGGTTAATGCTGCATCAAATGGCGCTGCAGAAGAGTAGGATAATGAAAGTGCTGTTTTCCGCTGTAGTACTTGCGGCACTTATTATCCCGATTTACGCTGTGCAACGGGCGTATGAAGCTTATTTCAATGTGCCGGTGATGGACTGGTCGCAACTGGAAAGTACGACAGCCGGCGGAGAAGAATACATCCATCATGCGGAGTATCCCTTCATCGAAGACGGTCACTACGTGATGACACACATTGCCTGGGGCGAGCTCTACGACGCATGGTTTACCCGCAGTTTGATTCATCCCGATAGTCTCGATGGACGTGGGCATATTCTGAAGGGAACACTCATTCGGTATATGGCTTCTAAGGGATTGCATAAGGATCGTGAAGGTGTTGCAGCGCTTACCGCAGAAGATGTGAAGGCAATTGAACGTGGAGTGCCAACGGTATTGGACAATCAGAAAAGAGGTCTCAATAAACGCCTTGATCGCATCTTCTTTGAATGGTCGAATTACCGCGCTGGCGGCGACCCTAATGGCCATAGTGTGCTGCAGCGATGGGAATTCTGGAAAACGGGATGGGGTATTGCAAAATCGAATGTGCTGTTTGGCGTTGGAACCGGCGACGTGAAATCGGCATTCCGCCAAGCGTATATCGATAACGAATCTCCGTTGCAGCCGCAGTTCAGACTCCGCGCCCACAATCAATACCTGACGATGTGGATTACCTACGGGATTGTAGGTCTAGTTCTGTTCTTGCTCATTCTGGTGTGGCCGTTATTCCATGGCTATGGTCGTGATGCGAACTACATCATGTTCTTCATTCTGGCTGCACTTTCATTTCTTACCGAGGATACGTTGGAATCGCAAGCGGGCGTGATGTTTTTCGCCTTTTTCTACGCGCTGTTTACGACTGAGCGTTCATTATCGCTTGCAGAACTTGTTCGGTCGAAATCGCCAAGGAATCGCCCTTCTTCGGATGCGAATCCGCACAAATAACCATTGCTTTTTTCCCGATGGGTGCCCATCGTCCTGGATGCATCGGGCGTTTGGGTGAAAACAAACCAATCGCCTGAATGCCGCATGCTGCCGCAATGTGCAAGGGTCCGGTGCTGGCAGCCACCAAGACATTGCACGCGCCGACAAGTGTTATCAATTCAGCAAGACTCAGCTTTCCTGTAAGATCGGATACGTGTGGGGCATCCAATGGTAGCTGTCCGCGAAGTTGTTCGCCCTCTTCAGCAGTCCCCGTGATGTATACGTGAAAACGTTCGTGAGAGAGGCTGCCGATGAGTTCACGGTAATGTTCGAGTCCCCATTGAGGCGCGCTCCCTTTGGACAGCGGATGAACCACGACTTTTATCTTCGAGGCATATGTTTGGATGGTGTCGGAAACCGCCGCCGGTAGAGGGGTGTAGCTATTCTCGAATCCATAGAGCCGTGCAATTTCTGCTAGACTGATGTTGTCGTCAATCCCGAGTGGCCTCAGCAACTTGAAGTTTAATTGCGATTCATGCAGGTCTGAATTTTTGCGAGAAAAGAAAACAAGTTTATTGCATTTGGTGAGTGCATGCAGGCGATGACCCGTACTGATGCGCAAGCGAATGCCGGCCTTCTTCGCTAACCAAAGAATTTCTTTTCTCGGATAGACATGGATAATCGCATCGGCTTCGCATTCACTCAGAATCCCAATTTGCTCTGCCGGTGATTGCGTTTTGATGTCGTCCCAATTGAGGTAGTCGTCGACATGAGAACACGCTTCGATAATGCCTTGCGTATACCCTCGGCCTAAAAATGTAATTTTGCACGATGGCCACTGCTCCTTGATTTTACCACACAGGGGCAGTGTGAGCATCACGTCGCCGATACTATCGGTGCGCGATATCAAAACATGGTTCAAGGCAGTGCTCATCGGTTGTGGTGTAATTGTCGCAGCATGGTGTATTTGCGCCATGTAGCGTAGGCCGAAAGTCGTGAAATGGTAAAGCCTGTTTTTCCGTCGAGGAATCCGGTTTTCAGAATGAAGCTTTTGAAAAACTGCGCGATGACTTTCAGTAAAATCATTCCGAACGAAATGGAGGTGCCGCGCTCAAACAACTCACGCGCTGCAATCTTTCCGAAGTACTCGATTTGGCGCAAGTGATCTTCGCGGGTGTAATAAGAGTAGTGCAGAATATCGCCCTGCAGGTGCAACGACGGTGATCCGTCGGCAAGGTCAAGTCGGTCGTGCGGATTGACACCTCCCCATCGGGCTTTGTCACGAGCGACTAGACGAGTTTTGGTGTCAGGGTACCAACCGCAATGGCGCACCCAATGTCCGCAATAGTTGGTCAGGCGGTTCATGCTGCATCCTCCTCCTATGGGTTGTGATTTAAAGGCCATGATGGATGCGCGCAGCTTGTCGTCTAGCGCTTCATCGGCATCGAGCGACAGAATCCAGTCACCCGTTGTCTGATCAAGTGCGTAATTCTTTTGTTGAATATGGCCTTCGAAGGGATGTTCAATGAACGTGGCGCCGTATTGCGCTGCAATCGCTTTCGTTCCATCTTTGGAAAAGGAGTCGACCACCACGATTTCGTCGACCACACCCATCAACGACTGCAAGCAGCGCGCGAGATTGCGCTCTTCGTTAAATGTGATAATAGTCGCCGATAATTTCATGCACGAAAGGTAATCAACGTAAATATCCTCATTACAGAATGCTCAAGTCAACACCGGCACCCAGCAAAATGAGGAGCAAGGCACCGAGAACGATGCGGTACCATCCGAATATGCGGAAACCATATTGCGTGAGGTATGAGACGAAAAAACGGATGGCCATCATAGCTACCAGGAATGCCACCAGATTGCCAATGGCAAGTACGGTTAAGTTGTGGGTGGTGAATATTTCCGGTGTGCCATCCAACGCCTTTACCAATTTCAAAGCGCTTGCGCCGAACATGGTTGGCACAGCAAGGAAGAAGGAGAATTCCGCCGCCTGTTTGCGCGTCAGGCCCTGTGACATTCCGCCGATAATCGTGGCGGCTGATCGCGAAACACCCGGAATCATGCTGATACATTGCGTCAGCCCGATGACGAATGCTTTCGGAAAAGTGAGTACGATTTCGTTTTTCGGATTCAACAGCTTGTCGATAAACACAAGCATGACGCCACCGAGCAGAAGACTCACAGCCACAGTTGTCGGGCTCTCGAGCAGTTCATCGATGACATCATTCAGCAACAAGCCGAGAACAGCCGATGGAATGAAGGCGAAGATGAGTTTGAAGTAAAAGTCAAGGCTTTGAAAAAAGCGCTTCCAGTACAGAACGACAACGCTCAAGATAGCGCCAAACTGAATGTTCACAATGAAGGCTTTCACGAAGGCGTCGTCGCCAATACCCAATAGCTGCTGGGTAATAATCATGTGTCCGGTGCTGCTGATGGGAAGAAACTCCGTAATTCCCTCAACGATGGCAATGATGATAGCTTGAAAAATGGACACGAGTCGGGACGATTCAATAATTACGATTCACTGCGTTGCTTGGGCTTGTGCATGATCGCATAGCCAATGAAACCGTAGCCAAACAAAACAACAATAGGAGCAAGCGTAATCCGACGGAATGAAAAGATCGATGGGTCGAACACGTTTGGATCTTCACTGCCACCGCCTGTCATGAGCAAATATCCCAACAGCACAATACCGATACCGATAAGCAATAGTTGGTAGTTTTTCTTTTGAAACGCGAATTTCAATTTCGAGGGCGATGACGGTTGTTTAGCCATATTAATTACTGATTAGCAGCGCAATTTACATAAAAGCAAGCTGTATAGAGTGAAAATTGAAAGAACTATTTTCGCGCCCTATGAAGAAAAATCTACTGGTATTATTGCTCTTAGCCGCTAACGTTTTTAGCTACGCGCAATCGGATTCGACCATGTCATTCAAGGAGGTTGTCGTGAGTGAAAAGCGATTATCCGATATTCCTTTTGCTATGGCGCCAAGGAATATTCAAATCATTAGTCGTGATGAGATTCTCGCTATGCCCGCTCAAAGCATCGCCGAGATCCTGACATGGGTTGCCGGAGTAGATCTTCGCCAACGCGGCCCCCAAGGATCCCAAGCGGATTTGAGTATTTTAGGAAGCACCTTTGAGCAGGTCCTCGTTTTGATTGATGGCATCCCCATGCGCGATGCTCAAACCGGGCACCTCATGATGAATGTCCCTATCGATATTCAGCAAATCGAACGTATCGAAATCATCAAGGGAACTGCTGCACGCATCTACGGTGCTAATGCGCTGGCAGGTGCCGTGAACTTCGTAACACGCGCACCGGCTTCGGATAACGTGTTCGCCCAACTTTGGACGGGTTCTTACACGCCATTGGAAAATGACACCGTCAAGCAATACCTCCAGGCAGGTGGCCGATTGGGCCTTGGCTGGAAAAGTAAAGACGGCTCTCAGCGCCATCAGGTAGATGCATCCTACTACGATTCTGAAGGCTATCGCTATAATTCGTCAAACTCCCAACAGCGCGTGGGTTATCGCTCAACCTTGTTTTTTAAGAATCAAAAATCTCAATTGAACCTGGCCTCCGGTATTGTCAAAAACGAAACAGGAGCCAATGGATTCTATGCATACCCCTACGATGTTGACGCTTTCGAAACAACCGAAACCATCTACGCTTCTGCGCGCTATCGGATGCAAGCCGGTCAATGGAGCATACAGCCACTTTGCTATTGGCGGTATAGTCACGACGACTATATTTTCATTCGCGAGAAACCCGAGGTGTATCGAAATAACCACTTCAATACTGCTGCAGGTGCGGAAATTCATGTTTCCAAAACAAATAAGGCCGGTCAGTTTGGAGGAGGTTATGAGTCGCGCGCAGAAATCATTCACAGCAACAATCTGGGAAATCACAGCCGGTATTACCACAGTTTTTATGGCGAACAGCGATTGTTGTTTGAGAATTCGGCCGTGGTTGTTATCGGTGCAATGGTGCAGTATAGCAGGCCATTTGGATTGAATGTTTATCCCGGATTGGAGTTTAGCTCTCCGATTGTGCAATCGCTGCGCGTGTTTGGTAATGTTGGACTCGGCAGCCGTAATCCAAGTTTTACCGACTTGTATTATTCCGATCGTGCCAACAGCGGAAACCCTTATTTAAAGCCGGAGAATGCGTTTAACTCCGAAGTCGGATTCAAATGGAACCAAGGTGGCCTGCAAGTTTCCTCAAGCGGTTTCGTTCGACGCGTCAACAACTTCATCGATTTTACCCGAAGCAATGAAGAGGATTTGTGGGTGCCGAATAACTTCCGCACCGTAACAGTTTCAGGTGTCGATACGAGAGCGACGCTTCAGTTTAAATCGAAGGGAAACGCTGCTGTTGAACATATCCATGTGTCACACACGTATCTTGATGGTCGTCTGGGTGAAGTGGATGAATTCAGCAAGTATGCCCTTAATCACTTGCGCCATCAGCTTGTTGGACGTGTCGGCCTGCGTTTCTTCGACCGCTATCGTCTTCAATTTGTTTCGCGCTACAACGAACGATTCAATCAGGATGACTATTGGGTTTTTGATTTGCGGGCGTCAGCGGTCTTCACAAGATTTGACCTCGCATTCGACGTTAACAATGCACTGAATGAACTGTATATCGAAAGTGGCTATGTTCCTATGCCCGGCAGATTATACCGACTTTCACTTTCCTGGAAGTGGAACAAGGAAGGGTAAATACCCCAAAAACAAAAACCACCGGAATTCCGATGGTTTCAGTGTAAACGGTTTTTTTGGTTAAATGAACTGCTTGCGCAGTATATCGATTGTTGTACCCAGGGTGGGAATCGAACCCACACGCCCGAAGACACACGATTTTGAGTCGTGCGCGTCTACCAATTCCGCCACCTAGGCATACGCCCATTCCTTTGAACGGGGGTGCAAATATATATGCAAGAAGTACAATTTTATCACCTCCTACGGCAAAACTTATAGGACCGATTGTCACTGAAGCCAAAAACAGAATGTCCTACAGGCCCTGAATTCGTCATTAAAGGATTGAATAACAGGCGCTCCGTTGAGTTGTCGGTGAGGGTGGTTCGATTGTACTGCCCGCTGTTGGTTACATAACACAACGTGGTTACACTATTCTTCGAACCCGTCCACAGGGTGGCTTGTGTGTCTTCTCCGGCCAATAGCCTTTCTGTGCTGGCCTCATCATCGTTGAAGACAACGGAATATCCATTCGTTGATCCTGCAAAGGCATACGAGAAGTGGTCGTCCGTCGGGGAGTTAGTGAATTGGCGCTTTGGTACGCGTATCGACCAAAGATGCTCGGCGGCCGTATCCAAACAATGCATCATGATGTCATCGAAGTTGTAGCGGTACTCAACCATCTGCCTGCCGGTAGTAGGATCCGTTGAGACAAAACGACTCACATAGTATTGTTCTCCAACGAGAACAATACGTCCGCTATCACCGACATGCAGATGATCCAAATAAAAATCCTCCAGCGTTTCATTTCCGTCGTCTTCCATGGTGGTGATGAACGCCTCTGAAAACGGCGTGTAAGCCGCCTTTTTTATACTGCCGCCATTCGCGTTGAGGATGATCAATAGTGTTCCCGATACCCTGAATTTAAAGTTGTTCGAATAGTAGCCGGCAATGACAACTTCTTGTTTGTCGTTCAGTGCAAACTCGGTTGAGAGTACCTGCTTGTCTTTTAATCCAATGTCATACTGCTTCAATCGTTTGGTGAAGGGGTTAAAGTAATATGCAACATACATTCCGCCTTGAGGTCGTTGCCAATCGGAAAATGATTTGATGGGATTTCTGCCGCTCATCAGATAGACTCCTCCGTTATTATCGAGAAGATAATGATGCACTTGCGCAATCTCAGGTGCCGGTGGTAATAGAAGATCTTTATCCCAGAGCATCTTCAAACTGCGGTCGAAACACCGAAAATGAATGCCTTCTGATTGCTTGCGTTCGACTTCACCATCAAAGAATAAAATGAATTTTGTGCTGTCAGGAGAGAGTTGACACTGCAGCCCGCTTTTTCGAGGTTTGCTGTTTTGGATTTCAAAATGGAGTTGGTGCAGGGAATCAACAAGGTTCCCATTATTCAAATAACGACCCGCAAAAACTTCGGTTCTGCCCAAGAGGATATTCCAATGCGAGTAAACAATTGTTAGGGTGTCGTCTGACATGAAAAAATGCTCGAGCACCGAAGTATGCGAAGGATAAGGTATCAGGGATTGCCCGCTTTGCTGAAGTCCATCGAGTGAATATCGAATCCAATTCAGGGTTTCAAATTGACGCTCTTCAATCACGTGTAAGGTGCCATTTTTGGCGGTCACTGCGCGCACTTTCTCAAGAGATCGATCATTTTTGACACTGTTAGTACATAGCTCAAGTTGGCCTAAAAGCGGACTGAAACATAAAATGAAAATACTAAGCGTACCCCACGAAAGAGCAGAACGCCATGCGCGATTTAAATAGTATTTAGGAACCCGTAACAATGCGGAAAATATCCATGCCGTTGCCATACAACATCAGACCCAGCAAGAGAATCATACCGACGATTTGAGAGCGCTCCAATATTTTTTGACTGACCGCCTTGCCCGTAATCATTTCCCAGAGTAAGAACATCACATGGCCGCCATCAAGCGCAGGAATCGGAAGAATATTCATGAACGCTAGCACTAGTGAAATGAATGCCGTGCGCTCCCAAAACGCCCACCAGTCCCATTCATCAGGGAATAGCTTGGCGAAGGTCACAAATCCACCCACCTGTTTTGCTCCCGCTTTGGAAAAGAGAAAACGAAGCTGGCTCGTATAGTTGGTAACGGTTTCCCAGGCTTGGTGGAAACCACCCGGAATCGCAGACGCTAGACTATACTGAAGGGTGTCAACCGAAATGAATTTTTCCAATGATCGGGGCGCTACGCCAATTCGGCCCTCGTCGGTAACATCGACCGGAACAGCCATCGTTTGCCCACCACGAACTAGGTGCAGACGTACAACCTTGTTTTTGTTGTTGCGTAATTCTTTGGCAATCTCTTGGAAGTAAGGCGTATACAAACCGTTTACACCAACAATACTGTCTCCTTTGAGAAGACCTGCATGGTAGGCCGGATTGGCGGGGATTACCGAGTCAACCACAAACGGTATGCGCAGGCTGAATGCACCGGTTTTGATGCCGCTATCAACGAGCAACTGACCAAAATCCTCAGGCAGTGCAATGGTCATTTGCTCGCCGTAGCGCTCAATAGTCACCTCGCGCGGATCGTCCAAAATGAGACGCTTATTGATGTCCTGAAAGCTCTCAGGCTTTTCACCGTCTAATGCCAAAATCTTGTCGCCATCGCGAAATCCGTAGTGATACATGAGGGGATTGCAATGCACGCCATACGCGGCATTTTCTGAAGGAACAACTTCTTTACCCCAAGTGAAAAGAATGACGCTGTATATAACGATACCCACAATCACATTCACCAGCACGCCGCCAATCATGATGATCAAACGTTGCCAGGCCGGTTTGGCTCGAAATTCCCATGGCTGAGCAGGTTGCGCCATCTGCTCTTTATCCATGCTCTCATCTACCATCCCCGAAATTTTCACATATCCGCCCAATGGCAACCAACCAATACCGTATTCCGTTTCCCCTATTTTCTTTTTCAATACAGAGAAATACGGATCGAAAAACAGGTAGAACTTCTCAACCCGCGTCTTAAAAAGTTTGGCCGGAATGAAATGGCCCCCTTCATGCAGAATGATCAGGATGGATAAGCTCAGTAAAAGTTGTAATGCGAAAATCATGTAGCGATTATTGAAAAGCGAAGTTACGGTTGCTATAAGCAGCCGTGCGTTCGCATCTGTTATAAGTTATTAAGAGCCATATACCGCATAACGTACTTTCCAATGATGTCGAATTCCAGATTCACCGCATCTCCGAGACAAAGCTTATTGAAGTTTGTATGCGCATAGGTATATGGAATGATACACACAGAAAAACGCCCAGCGGAAGAATCAACGACCGTCAAACTAACGCCGTTCACACAAATACTGCCCTTGGGAACGGTCACCAATTCAGGAGTGGCCTCATAGGAAAATTCGAATTTCCAGGAACCCTCTTCGTCAACGATGGAAGTGCATCTGGCAACCGTGTCAACATGCCCCTGAACCATATGCCCATCGAGTCGATCATTTAACTTCAAACAGCGCTCCAGATTGACCGCAGTGCCTTCCTTCCAGCTACCGAGATTCGTACGCTGCAGCGTTTCGTCAATCGCAGTTACGGTGTACGTGTCGTCCTTGATTTCAACGACAGTGAGGCAAGCGCCATTGTGCGCAATGCTTTGATCGATTTTCAGCTCAGAGGTGAAGGACGACTTAAGCGTGAAGTGAATGTTGGTTTGGTCGCGGCGAATGGCTACAACCTCACCCATGGCTTCAATGATTCCGGAAAACATATTAATTACTGGCTGGTATTGGTGATCCGCTTTGCAGACGGACGCTGCCGCTGTATGATTCGCTGACGATTCCGCTCAAGCGAATGAAATCAACGCGGATGACATAGTAGTAAATGCCATCTGTGCAGAGCGTTTCTGATTCTTTGTTCTTGCCGTCCCAACCGATGGCCGGGTCTTTCGTTTCAAACACGATTCCGCCCCAGCGATTGTAAATTTTCAAGTCAATTTGCTTGACATAACGATAAGGGAAAGGCTTGAAAATGTCGTTCAATTGATCGGCATTCGGGCTGAATATCGAGGGCAGCGTGTACTCCGGACAATTGTCGATGCAAACAACATTCGAGAATGCGCTTTCATTACTGTAGAAATTACCGTCAGGCCACAGGTTAAGCGAGTCAATGGCTGTCACGACATAACACCCTGCGATGCTTGCAGGATTGTTGCGTTCATTGCCATCGAAAATAAACGACGTGTCTTCCCCGTCGTAGCTTGTGTAGATGACCGTTAACGAGTCCAGTAAAGTAGGTGCGTAGTAAACGACGTAACCACGGATATCATCGGCACACCCCGGAACGTTTTGCCAGGCCAACGTATTCACACCGGTGATGCAATCATCTTCGATAGACAGCACAGGCGGGCAAGGTGGTGTTTGGTCATAAGGCGTGGCGCACGCTTCCTGGCTCCAGTTCTCGAGTGGGTCCGGCACATCATCCGCGTAATAGGATCCAATGGCTTTTATGCGATAACAATAAAGCTCATTGTTGACCAGGTTGCTGTCGGTGTACAAGTAGAAGGTGGACACACCGACCTCCACAAACTCGCTTGCGCCTGGATCTTTTCGGTAGATGTGATAGCGGTAATTCGCCCAGGGAACATCGGCACCCATATTCAACGTCACGGAATTATCCCCTGGAATTAATCCCAGATGAATGGATGCCGCAGTAGCTGATTGTGCAGTTTGAGCCGTACTCTGGGATTGAATTTCTACCCGGTAACGATGACCGTACTCGAATGTGTTCAGCTCCGTATGGATATACGTGGTGTCGCCATTTTCCAAAGCACTGAATACGGGCGAAGTATAGATAATCTCATTAGCAGTATTGCCGTTGGCCCCGTGGAAAAGAGCGTAAACATAGGGTCCGGGAAAGAGCGCCGTATCCAAATCCGTTGGCTTCGACCAATGAACGGTGTCAACACCGGTAAGCAAATCCGTGATGCCGATGCTCACCTTGGTCATTACCGGCACTTCCTTGTTTACGGTGTCGCAAAATTCTTCACTCGCATAACTGACGGCGCCATCAGGCCACACCGTTACTACCATGTAGCAATACACACCGCCATAAAACACACTTGAATCCACATAACTGTTACTGGAAGCGCCTTCTGTTTCACCAATTAAACTGTAACCGGTATACTCTGGAACCCCCAGCTCACAATTGTCGGGCTCGAAACCGAACAACCCGTTTCTGCGGTAGATGAGATAACGCACGTCCTGCAACTCACCCGGATCAAAGGCGCTGTAGCACGGCGTCAAATTCCAACTCAGATTCATTTGATTACCGACTGCTTCTGCCAATGGATTTTCAACGGCGGGTGCAACGACCTGAATGCTTACGGTCTCAACATCCGTTAGCGGGATGTTCCCTTGGTCTGTGGCCAAAAAAGAAACAAAGTAGGGTTCGGAGCGCACCTCAGCACACTGCGGGTTCCAGCTGAAAAAGCGAGAAACATCGTCGTAGATCGCCACATGTTCCACGTCAGTCATGGGCCCACCCAACGCATCGATGTCAATTTGAAA
>Ga0114979_10000701_pt1 | contig 22074 bp, 16 predicted proteins | sample S_140625_EF_Meta_FD_87315 | JGI IMG/M metagenome (GOLD analysis project Ga0114979, IMG submission 87315) | Freshwater microbial communities from Lake Simoncouche, Canada to study carbon cycling - S_140625_EF_MetaG | ecosystem: Environmental > Aquatic > Freshwater > Lake | place: Lake...
CCTGGGTGAGCGGAAGGAGCTGACGGAGCAGGCCGGGGACGGACGCGGTGCCGGGAGTGCCCGTCCACGTGGTGCGGGCGTAGGGCTGGCGTAGGGCTTCGCGAAGTTCGGGCAGGGTGGGCATCAGGTAAACGATTCGGAAATGATGATTTCAGGCAGGCGGGCGGCGGCGACGGGGGCGGGCTCGGAGGGGGAGGTGGTAGGCGCGGGCGGAGCGTCGGGGGTGATGGGGTATTTGGTGAGGATGGCTACGACGCGCTCCAAGAGAATGGACGGGGCGACGGGGGTGTCCTTCACCGCTTTCTGGAGCTTGTTGAGGTCGCGGTGGAGTTGTTGGAACTTGCCGACGCGGATGGCGTGTTGGGCTGATTCAAGGAGGGCTTGTTCCGTCTCGGAAGAGACGGGCATCTGGCGAAGGGCGGAGAGGAGTTGGAGGGCTTTTTTCTCGTTTGGGCCGAGCTTGGGATCGACCTTCTGATCGCGGGCGAGGTCTTCCTGAAGCATGTCGTGAAACAGGCCGATGGCGGCCTGCACCTGGTCGTGGTGAAGCTCGTGGAGGGGAAGTGACTTCTCGGTGGCCTCGGCGCGGAAGCGGCGGGCGGCCTCGACGAAGGTAAGTTCCGAGTGGGTGGTGTCGGCGGCGACGTGGATGAAGGCGTCGCGCCGGTGGCTGCGGATAAAGGCGAGAGTGGAGCGAGCGAGATCGGAATTGGCGCGGCCGGTGCGGGCACGCTGGGGGAGATTTTTGATCTGCTTAAAACGGTCGGGGTGCTCGTTCTTGAAGGCGCGCAGTTCCATGAGCAGGGCGAGGCGCTCGTCCACGTCCTCCTTCACGGTTTTCTCGAAGAGACCGAAGGTCTCGGGGTCTTCCTCGTCGGAGTAGATCTGGCTGTCCTCGCCCATGGCGATGTGGAAGGCGTGGAGCTTCATCTTGGCCTTCTTCTCTAGCTCGATGTCGCCCTCGACCTGGGAGGTGGGGAAAAAGTTGAATACGTGGATGGCGGTGTGAGGCGATCCGATGCGGTTGACGCGGCCGATGCGCTGCATGAGCCGTGTGGAGTTCCACGGCGTATCGTAGTTAACGACGATGTTGGCGCGGTGGAGGTTGATGCCCTCGGCAAGGACCTCGGTGGAGATTAGGATGTCGTAGGCGTTGGCCTGATCCGTGGCGGGAACGCGGGCGTCGAAGTTAGCTTTAACGATAGGGAGTGCCTCGGTGCGGTTGGCACCGGAGACGGCGAGGGCGCGATCAAAACCGGCGTTGGCGAGGGCGCGGATGAGGTAGTCGGTGGTCTCGGCGGATTCCGAGAAGATGATGAGCTTGCGGGCGGGGTTGAGCTTTTTGTCGAAGAGGCTGCGCTTGAGGCGGGAGATGAATTCGTCGAGCTTGGGGTCTTCGGTGATGTCACTCCAGGCGGAGGACAGGTTTTCCAGGATGGTGGCGTCGTGGCGAAGGCCCTCGATGAAGGCGGCGTCGAAATCGGAGGGTTCACAAATCTGGATGGTGGGATCGGTCTCGGAGGCCTCGGCGATGAGGGCGAGCAGCTCCTCCTCGCGCTCCTCGGCGAGGTATTCGGTAACAGGGAGATTGGGCGCAATGTAGATCTTACCCCGGTCAAACATGCCGACCATCTGGCGAGTGGCGTTGGCAAAGCGATCGAGGGATTTGCGGAACGCGTAGAAGCTGCTGTCGAGGCGCTTAACGAGCATCGTCTTCATAATGAAGGCGAGCTGGGCGGAGATGCGGTCGGCCTGGGCGTAACGGGCTTTCTTCTCCGGCTTGAGGTGGGCGATGGCGCGGTAGCGGTTATAAGTCAGGCCTTTCGCAGGGTCGGAGAGCAATGTGATCGTGCGGTCGTAGAGGTCGTCGAGTTTTGGGGGGAGTTTGTAGAGGATCTTTTCCGGGGTCTGCACATCGGGGAAAGTGATGCCCTGGGCGATCAGATCGTCACGATAGGCGGGATGTGCCCACAAGTCCTGACGGGTGCGGCGGACGGTGAGCGGATGAATAACGCGGGTGCGGATAAGGTCGTAAATGGCACGGACGCCCTCGCGCACGGCAACAGGGTCGGGTTCGCGTTTAAGCCGGTCGTATTCCTTGATGAGGGGGGCGAAAAACCGCTGCAGGTTAGCCGTCTCGAGGGTTGAGTCTTTGCTATCCTGAAAGAGGTAAACGAGGTTGGCAATGTCGCTCGGGCGGTTGTTGAGCGGGGTCGCTGAGATGAGGATAACCTTCTTGGCGTAGGCGTGGCCACGTTCGTCCCGGCGGCGGGTGGGAGATTTGCAGATACGTTGAAGCTCCTGATACATGCCGGCGGTGTCGGAACGGAACTTATGGGCCTCGTCCACGACGATGAGGTCGTAATCCTCGGGGTGACGGACTTTGTGGAGGCTGCCCGTGGTGATGATACGGGTATTCTTAAGGTCGATCTGGCGGATGGTGTCCTCCCAGTTTTCGACGAGGGCGGGTGGGACCACGAACAGGGTCGAAGAGTGGTGATTGGTGATGAAGCCGTTGGTGTAGTAAAACCGCTTGGCAATGAGGGTGGCGACGAGCGTTTTACCGAGGCCGACCACGTCGGATAGGAAGAAGCCGCCATGTTGGTGCAGCTTGGCGTAGCCGTCGCTCACCGCGTCGGCCTGATAGGATAGCTTTTTGAAGCCGGACGGCAGGTCTTCCAGGACGCTGGGGTCGTAGTGGATGGCGGCCCCGAAATACTCTGCAAGGAACTTAATGAAGAGTTCATGCGGGGTGAACGAGTCGTTGAGGAAAGTCTGGCGCTTCACCTCTTGGACGTGCTCGGGACCAACGGGCACGCCCTCGTCCCATAGCCGGTTGAAGGTCTCGGTGGCGAAGTCGATGTCGTGGTCGTCGCGCAGCTCGACATTGAACTCGAAGTTACGTTCGAGGCCGTTGTCGGTGAGATTGGAGGAGCCGGTAATAACCGCACCGTAACCATGGGCGTGTTTGGTCTCTTCGCGGAAAATATAGACCTTGGCGTGGATGGTTTGCGACGGATGGATGCGAATCTCGACTTTCTCGGCGGCGATGTCGTCCACGAGGCCGATCATGCCCTCTTCTACGGGACGGCTGTAGGCGGATTTCTGGATGTCGTTGGAGAGGGCGGAAAGAAATTGTTCGCGTGAGGTGGCGGGGTTGGCCCCGAACTGAAGGCCTTTGTCCCATGCTTCCTGCACAAGGCGGTCGATATTGATGCCGACGAGGATGCGAATTTTGCCGGATTTTTGAACGAAGGGACGGACGCGAAAATAACCCGAGGCGCGAAAATAACCGACCAAGACGTCGAGGAAGTGGATTTTTTTGTGCTCAAAAACACCCTCGATTTTTTCGATGAGCGTGCGGCCTTCCTCGTTGGTGAAAAACTTTGTGGACATTCCTTGGTAATCGACTGGCAGCGTGAAGTTTTTGTGTGCCTAGGCAAGGAGCATACTTATTTTGCGCATGCTGATGGGCGAATTTGGCGGTGGTTTAAAACGCGCGCGGAAGGGCTTGGCTGCATCGCGCCGGGGGCTAGGCCCGGCGCAAGGCCGGAGCGGGAGCGCAGGCCGGGCGCTTCGCGGCGGCGGCGGAGATCCGCGTCAGCGGGTCGGAGACGACGCCGCGAGGCGTAGGCGCAAGTTGCCACGCGACGCGCAGGGAGCGAAGCGACCGGAGTGCCGGGGCGCGGGGGCGGAGGACGTAGCGCGACAGCGCGGAGATGGCCGCGCCGCAAGGCGTGGTCCCGGAGCGTAGCGCAGGGATGCCCGCAGCGGGTGCCCGTAACGCGGGCGGCGAGGAGCACAACGCCTTTTCACGCCGGAACGGTCGGCGGCGGCTCGCAGCGCAGCCCAACGGGCGAAGCGGAGAGCGGGCGGCGTCCGTGGAGGCGTTTCGAGCAGGACGTGGAGTTAGGGTGACCGCGCGCAGCGCCGCCCCGGCCCGACCGGGGCGAGCGCGCGGGCACCGCGAGCGCCGGGCCACGCGGACCCGGCCGGAGGTCGCGCCAGCGACCGGAGCCGCAGGCCGAGACGTGAGCGCAGCGAACGCGAGCGGGCACGCCGACCCGCCGCCACGGCGCAGAGCGTAAGCGAACGCCGTGGTTTGTGCGGCGGTTGAGGTGGGCACGGTAGCCTGTCGGGCGCAGCGGGGTCCCCGCCGGTCTGGAAAGGACGGGCGCGACTCAGACGGCGGGAGCGCAGCGGACGACGGCTGTGACGCGACGGCGCGGGTGGGCGGAGCGCCGCTTCGCGCGGGCCACTGCACCGCGCAGGCCGTCCCCGGCGGGCTTGCACTCCAGCGGACGGAGCGGCTTGGCCCGGAGCGCGCGAGCGCGGAGGGCTGGGCGGGCCGGAGGGCCGACCACCGCGAAGGAGCAAGCAGACGGCGTGACAGGCCGCAGGCTCTGCGCAGGGCTGGCGCGACGTGTGCCGCTTGGTTGATTGGGCGTTTTTTCGCGGGCGGTTTCGGCTCGCCGAATACCACCGCGTGTCCCACCCGAATACCACCTGGTATCCTATCCTCTAGCACCTGGTATTTTCGAGGGGGTGCTAGAGTGGTATTAATACCAGGTGCTCTTCTTCTAAAGAAGAAGGGGGAGAGCATCGCTATCGCTCTCCCCACTTCTTTTGGCGGGACAGACAAACCGCGCGTCGTCGTGGTCGATGTCCCAGCGAAATGGCTTGGCGTGGATTTCCGCCGTGCGCGCGCCCGGAGTCACCTGACACTAAGCGTCACTTTTGGCGGGGTGACACTAAGGGCGACACTAGCGCCTGACACTATTCTTCTAAAGAAGAAGGGAGCGAGCCACGCTATCGCTCGCCTCCCTTCTTTCGATGGGACGGAGCCGAGCCGCGCGTCGTGCGGAGTGGTTTACTACGTTGTGGCGCGAGGTGACGCGGCGTTGCGTGGCGGGCGTGGCTGGCCTTGGGTAACCCACGACGGACGGCGAGGCGGCGTGGGTGACGAAACAAGTTCATGTGCAAAACGCACCTCCTTTCACCTGCTTGCATCTAGCTGCTCAATAGCGTTTTGCGGTCGATTTAAGCCGTCGATTTCAAGGCGGGAGGCGTTGCGGCCACCCATGTATCCCCCGCCTGCTTTGTGCGGCTTAAAACGAACGCGCGGGCCATTGGGCGCGATTCTGGAAGTCGGGTTGCGGGCGCGATTCGTTGCGGCGGTTTGAGGGTTGAGCGGCGGGCGACGGCTGGGGCGCGACGGACGCGGCGCGGTGCACCACAGTGGGTGTGTGGTGTGGTCGGCGCGAGTTTGCGACGGGGTGCGGCATGGCGTGCGGCGTGGCCTGGCTGGGTCATGAACCAAGGCGGCGCGCGCGGCTTGTCCGTTTGCCCGTCGAAAGAAGGTGGGGGAGGAGCAAAGCGATCTCCTCCCCACCTTCTTCTTTAGAAGAATAGCACCACCCTCTTAGCACCACGCTTAGCGCCACCCTCGGTTTAGGTGGCGCTAAGCACTAGGGTGGCGCCGGAAAAAAACCACCTCGGCGCCACCGTGGTGCTCGCGCTGGCGCCGGGTGACGCGGGAGGTCACGCCGCTTGCGAAAGCGGCGCGGTTTCGGCGGAGCGGTCACACGTGACCGGATCGGCGTTGGTGGCGTTGATGGCGGGCGCGGCCGAGGCGGGGAGGATGTTGAAAAACGCCTCGGCTTCGGCGGGCGTTTTTAGGTCGAGGTAGTGTTTGCGGATGATGCTCTCGGAGTTGCCCGCCTGGAGCGCGGCCTCGCCCATCGAGCGGAACTTGGCGACGTGCATCGAGATGAACGTGTGGCGCATGATGTCGTGCGAGAGCGTAAATTTTTCCGCGACGGCGGCGCGGGTGTGTTGGAGGTTGGCCGGGATGATCGGGAAGCGGTCGAGCGGGTAAGTGCGGAGCCACGCGGCGAGGTTAGGGTGGATCGTGACGGCGCGTTTCATGCGGACTTTGGACACTTCGGGCTCGATCAAGATGACGCCGGTATCGAGGCGCACGTGCTCGGGGCGGAGTTTGAGGATCTCCCCCGTGCGCACGCAGGGGCGGATGCCTGCGAAGAGGGCGAGGGCGAAGAACGGCACGAGCGAGCCGCCGTCGATCTGCTCCACGTGGTGCATGAGCGCGGCGGCCTGCTCGGCGCTGAGCGTGGTCGCAGAGCCGCGACGATGGGCGATGCGCAGGTGCGGGACTTTTTCGAGCGGGTTGGCGGCCACCCAGTCTTGGCAGAACGCGAATTTTAAGAACGTGAAGAGCACGCCGCGACGGTTGTTAAACGTCTTGGGCTTGGGGTTGCCCAGCTGGCAATGCGCGGCAAGGGCTTCGCGGGAGAGTGTGGAGAGCGACTGGCCGGGGAAGGCGGCGACGAGGTTTTCCAGGCGGATGCGGATGTCCTTGAGTTGGCAGGTGGAGAGCATGCCTTGCGCCTCCTCTTTTTTCTTGGAGGCGAGATAGGCGGTGACGGCTGCATCGACGGTGATCTCGCGTTCGGGGGCGCGGTAGTTGGCGAGGGCGTAATCGAGGTAGAACGCGAGGGGTTTGGGCGCGTCGGCGAGGCGGCGGAAGGCGGCCTCGGACTGGCGAAGCTGGTCGTCGGTGAGGAAGGTGGAAGCGCTGCGGACGTTGCTGGCGGCCTGCGCGGCCTTGGCTTCGAGGACGGCGCGTTCGGCTCCGGCTTCCTCGCGGGTTTTGAAGTTCCGGCGGATGCGGAGGCCGTGGAGACGGCCATCGACTCGCCAAGAGGTGACTCCGTTGCGGTTGAGAAACCGGGTGACGGTGAATGCGGACTGCGACATGGGAAGGTTGCCACGTCAACTGGGCAACCTAGCGGGCGAAAACTCCTCGTGAGAGGAGAAAACTGGCGGAGAGGGAGGGATTCGAACCCTCGGTAGGTTTCCCTACACACGCTTTCCAAGCGAGCGCATTCGACCACTCTGCCACCTCTCCAGGTTGCTAAATCGTCGCGGGCCGCGAGGCCTTTGGCGATGGGCGAAGGGGCAGAACAACGCGTCTGCTTAGCCTAGGTCAATGGCGAAAATTATTCCGTTTGCTTCCTTTTCCATGATCTACCCCTTGCGTTGGGCTTGGTCGGGAAATGCTGCTTGCGCGACCTTGGCCCCGTGCTTCTTTCTCGCCCTTTACTTCACGCCTACTTTCCACGCCCAACTTCGCATCCCACCATGGTAACTCCGAATTCCGAGCTGACCTACAACACCAAGATCGAGGGCGACATCGTCGTGACCCGCGTGGATGCTGTGATCAACTGGCTGCGCTCCAGCTCCGTCTGGCCTATGCCCATGGGTCTAGCCTGTTGCGCGATCGAACTCATGGCGACCGCGTCCAGCCGCTTTGACATCGCCCGCTTCGGCGCTGAGGTCTTCCGCTTTTCCCCCCGTCAGGCCGACTGCATGATCGTCGCCGGCACGGTCACCTACAAGATGGCCCCGCACCTCCGCCGCATCTATGACCAGATGGCCGAGCCAAAGTGGGTTATCGCCATGGGCGCCTGCGCTTCCTCTGGTGGCATGTATCGCAGCTACGCCACCCTCCAAGGCGTTGATCGCATCGTCCCCGTTGACGTTTATATCTCTGGCTGTCCTCCGCGTCCCGAGGCGCTGCTCGACGCCTTGATCAAGCTGCAGGATAAAATGACCCGTAATGGCGGCACCGCCAAACAACTCCTCTCGGCCTGATCGCCGCTCCGGCATTCTCTTTTCCGAATTTTGCCAACCGCTATGTCTTCCCCCGCCGCCGCTCCTGCGACCGATCTGCTCGCCGTCTTGCAAGCCCGGTTTCCCGCCACCGTCGCACGCCCTAGTGGCGACCATCCCGCTTTTAATTTGCCCATGGCCGAAGTCCCGGCCGCCCTCCTTCTGCTTCGGGACGAGCACGGCTACGATCTCCTGATCGACGTCACCGCCGTGGACTGGGGTGTCGAGGCGCGCCCGCGGTTTTCTGTCGTCTGGCATCTGCTCTCATCCACGGCGCATGGTTACGTCCGGCTCGTCGCGGACTGCGTCAGCGATGCCGAGCCCACCGCGCCGAGCGTGGTTTCCCTGTGGGCCGGGGCGAACTGGCACGAGCGCGAGACTTTCGACCTGATGGGTATCCAGTTCACCGACCACCCTGATCTGCGGCGTATTTTGATGTGGGACGGCTATCCCTTCCATCCTCTACGCAAGGATTTCCCTCTGGCCGGCATCGAGACTCCGCTGCCCGATCTTGAGGTTGCCGACCTTACCAAGGCCTCCGTCCTGCCCGCCCCGATGATGGGCGGTCCCTTCGTCGCCTCTAGCGGCGAGATGAACCTCACCGAAGCCGAACCGCGCGCCAAGGACGAGTCCTGGAACGAGCGTAGTGCCAAACCTGCCGTCCTCTGAGCCCCGCCTCGCAACCCGTAAACTTTTCCTCCGTGCCCACCGATTACGCTTTTCCTGACAGCGCCGCGAAAACCGCGAACGCCATCGAGGCTCCTGAGTTCCAGACCGAGAAGATGTCCCTCTCTATGGGACCCTCCCATCCCTCGACCCATGGCGTGCTCCGCCTCCAACTCGAGCTCGACGGCGAGATCGTGACGGGTTGCGACCCCGTCCTCGGCTACCTTCACCGCGGTGACGAAAAGATCGCCGAGAACATGACCTACAACCAGTTCGTGCCTTACACGGACCGGTTGGATTACCTCGCGCCGCTGGCCAATAACGTCGCCTACGCCTGCGCGGTTGAACGCTTAGCCAAACTCGAGGTGCCCGAGCGCTGTCAAGCCATCCGCGTTATTTGCTCCGAGATGGCCCGCGTCTCCGCCCACCTGCTCGGTCTCGGCGCTTACGGCATCGATGTCGGCGCCTGGGCCATTTTTCTCTACACTTTCACCGAGCGCGAAAAACTTTATAAGTTGTTCGAGGAGCTTACCGGCGCCCGCTTTACCACCAGCTACACCCGAATCGGTGGCGTCGCTCGCGACGTGCCCGAGGGCTGGGTCGAGAAAGTCGACGCGTTCTGCGATCAGTTCCTCCCGATTCTGGAGAACATCCTCAACCTCCTTACGCGAAACAAAATTTTCATCGACCGAACTCAGGGTGTGGGCGTGATTTCCAAGGCTGATGCCCTCGCCTATGGCCTCACCGGGCCCAACCTTCGCGGCTCCGGCGTCCCGCTCGATCTGCGCAAGGATAAGCCCTACTCCGGTTACGAGCGCTATGAGTTCGACGTCGCCATCGGCGCGCATGGCGACTGCTTCGACCGCTATATGGTCCGCGGCGAGGAGATGCGCCAGTCCGTCCGCATCATCAAGCAGGCCATCAAGAGTTTTCCTAAGGGCGACTGGTATGCCAAAGATGCCGTCCGCATCTTCGCTCCACGCAAGGACAAGGTTCTCACGAGCATGGAGGAATTGATCAACAACTTCATGATCACCACCGAGGGCCCCCAGATGCCCGCCGGCGAGGTCTACTTCGAGGCCGAGGTCCCGAAGGGCGCGCTCGGTTTCTTCATCGTAAGCAAGGGTGGGGGCGTGCCTTACCGGATGAAGATCCGCAGCCCCAGCTTCTGCAATCTCTCCATCCTGCCCAAGGTCTGCCAAGGCAATCTCGTGTCCGACGTGGTCTCCATTCTCGGCTCCCTCGACTTCGTGATGGGCGAGTGCGACCGCTAAATCCAACCGGGTTGCCCGACTAAACACATTTTAAAGCACGAACACCAATTCCAGCGCCCAAGCCGCCGAATCCGACCTTTCGTGTCATTTCGAGTGTTTTCGTGGGCACCAACTTCCTCCCTTTTCGACTTCCGTGAATCTCAAGCCTGAAACCTTCCAGCGTATTGACGAAGTCATTACGCACTACCCGGTCAAGCGCAGCGCCACGCTGCCGCTCTTGCACCTCGTGCAGGAGGACGCCGGCTACATTTCCGAGGACGCCATTCTCTGGATCGCCCAAAAGCTCGAGCTGCAGCCGATCAACGTCCTCGAGGTCGTGACCTTCTACCCGATGTTCCGCCGCGCTCCCATCGGCCGCCGTCACATCAAGGTCTGCCGCACCCTTTCCTGCGCCCTCTTGGGTGGCTACAAGACCTGCGAGACCTTCCAGGAGGAATTTAAAACCACTCTCGGCGCCACCTCGCCCTGCGGCGAGGTCACGGTTGATTTCGTCGAATGCCTCGCCTCCTGCGGCACCGCCCCAGTCGTGCTGATCGACGAGGTCCTTCACGAAAAAGTCGACGCCGCCACGGCCCGCCAGATCAGCGCTGGTATTCGCGCCGAAGCCACCGCCCGCTAGTAATTATCTCCCACTCGCTAACCGCCTTCTCACTCCTTTTTTCCGATGCCCGCCCCCGCCCAGACTCGCGTGATTTTTAAGCACATCGACGAAGCCGGCTACACCAACGATCTCGGGTGCTACCTTCGCAATGGCGGCTACGAGACGCTGAAGAAATCCGTCGCCCGTCCGCCCGCCGACCTCATCGAGGAGGTCAAAAAATCCGGCCTGCGCGGTCGCGGCGGCGCTGGTTTCCCCTGCGGCGTGAAGTGGTCCCTCGTGGACCGCAAGTCGGGTAAGCCCATCTACCTCATCGTCAACGCCGACGAGTCCGAGCCCGGCACCTTCAAGGATCGCTATATCATGCACCAAGACCCGCACCAGCTGATCGAGGGCACGATTATTAGCTGCTTTGCCAATAACGTGAAACAGGCCTACATCTATATCCGCGGCGAGATGCCCGAGGGTGCCCGTATCCTCGAAAAGGCCATCGCCGAGGCCCGCGCGGCTAATTTTGTCGGCCCCAATATCCTCGGCACCGGCTATTCCTGCGAAATCTACGTCCATCGTGGCGCCGGCGCCTACATCTGCGGCGAGGAAACCGGCCTGATCGAGTCCCTCGAGGGCAAACGCGCCAACCCTCGCATCAAGCCCCCTTACTTCCCTGCCGTCCTCGGTCTCTACCAGTGTCCGACGATCGTGAACAACGTCGAGACCCTGTGTCAGGTGAAGCATATCGCCGACATTGGCGGCGAGGCCTACGGTAAGACCGGCACGCCCGGCAACACCGGCACGCGCATCTTCTGCGTCTCCGGCCACGTGCAGCGCCCCGGCTACTACGAGTTCCCCGCTGGCACCATCACGATGGGTCAGTTGCTCAATGAGGTCTGCGGCGGTCCCCTCCCCGGTCGCACCCTCAAAGCCGTCATCCCCGGCGGTTCCTCCGCCAAGGTCCTGCGCTTCGGCGAGCGCTACAAGGGTAAGCGCAAGGTTGGCGCCGAGATGGTCGATTACGATTGGGGCGTTGAGGACGTGCCTATGGATTTCGATTCGCTCGCCATGATTGGCTCCATGGGTGGCTCCGGCGGCGTCATCGTCATGGACGACTCGGTGAACATGGTCGAGGCCCTGGCCAACATCAACGCCTTCTACCAGCACGAGAGTTGCGGCCAGTGCACGCCCTGCCGCGAAGGCTCGCTCTGGATGAAAAAGATCAGCTCCCGCATGGTTCACGGTGACGCCCGCAAGGAAGACGCCGCCCTGCTCAAGAGCGTCGCCGACCAGATCCCCGGCCGCACCATCTGCGCCTTCGGCGAGGCCTGCTCATGGCCGACCCAGAGCTTTCTCATCAAGTTCAAGGACGAGTTCGAAGCCTACGCCGAGGCTAAAAAATCCCTCCCCGCCGACCGCCTCGCCCTAGTCTAAAACCCTACAAGCGCAAAGAAGCGAAGACGCCAAGTTCGATCCAAAGCTCCTCTTTCCAACTAATCCGCCCTACTTCCCCCGACCTTAGCGCCTTAGTGTCTTCGCGCTTCAAATCACTTCTCCTCCTTTTTTTCAGCAATGATCGCCGCTCCCAAACCCGACCTCGTTACCGTCAACATCGACGGCGTGGACATCGCCGTGCCGAAGGGCACTAACGTTATCGAGGCCGCCAAGCAGCTCCAAAAGGACGTCCCCCACTACTGCTACCACCCGAAGCTCACGGTGGCCGGAAACTGCCGCATGTGCATGGTTGAGATGGGTATGCCCGCCGTGGATCCCGCGACCAAAGCCCCGGTGATGGACGCCGCCACCGGCAAGCAGAAGATCAACTGGATCCCCCGTCCCCAGATCGGCTGCGGCACCACGGTCGCCCCGGGCATGCACATCAAGACGTCCTCGCCCATGGTGAAAGACGCCCGCGAAGGCGTGATGGAATTCCTCCTCGTTAATCACCCGCTCGATTGCCCGATTTGCGATCAGGCCGGCGAGTGTAAACTCCAGGAGCAGGCCACCGGCTACGGCCGAGGCTATTCCCGCTTCATCGAAGAGAAAAACGTCAAACCCAAGCGCACCCAGCTCGGGCCCCGCGTGACCCTTGACGACGAGCGCTGCATCCTCTGCTCCCGTTGCGTGCGTTTCTCCAAGGAGATCGCCAAGGACGACGTCCTTGGTTTCGTTGATCGCGGCAGCTATTCGACGCTCACCTGCCACCCTGGGAAGAAGCTGGAGAATAATTACTCTCTTAATACCGTGGACATCTGTCCGGTCGGCGCCCTCACCAGCACCGATTTCCGCTTTAAGATGCGCGTCTGGTTTTTGAAGCAAACCAACACCATCGATATCGAGTCCTCCGTCGGCGTGAACGCCGTCATCTGGTCGCGCGAGGGTGTTATTTACCGCCTCACCCCCCGCCGTAACGACGAGGTTAACGATACTTGGATGGCTGACTCTGGCCGTCTGCTTTACAAGCAGGTCGCTGCCGCTGGACGTCTCTCCGCCGTCACCCTACATGGATCGGCCTCTTCGCTTGATACGGCGATCAGCTCTGCCGCCGAACTTTTGAAGTCCGGCTCCATTGCCGTCGTTGGCTCCGGCCGCGCTTCGGTGGAGGAGCAGTTCCTGCTCAAGAAACTCGCCGACCAACTCGGCGTGAAGGCTTCGCTCGTGGCCCGCACCGCGCAAGGGGACAAACTTCTTATCTCCGCCGACCGTAATCCCAACGTCCGTGGCGCGCTTGTCACCGGTCTCATTTCCGCTTTGCCCGCCGCGCAACTCACCCAGCTCGCCGCTGACATCGACGCCGGCAAGGTAAAGACGGTTCTGACCCACGGTGAAGACCTCGCCGCCGCCGGCCTTTCCGCCGCGCAGCTCGCCAAGGTCAATATCATCTACCTCGGCACCCACGCCGACGCCACCAGCGCGGCCGCCAAGGTCGTATTGCCCACGCTGCACACCTTTGAAAAGGCCGGCACCTTCGTGAACCAGCAGTTCCGTATACAGAAGTTTGCCGCCGCAGTCCCCGGGCCGCAGGGCACCAGCAACGATCTCGTTGTCCTTGCCAAGCTCCTCGCCGCCCTCGGCGCGGATGCGACTGCCAGCGACGTCCACGGCCTCTGGTCCACCCTCAGCGCCTCGGTGCCCGCCCTGGCCACGATGCTTTACAAGAATATCCCCGAGACCGGCCTTCTGCTCGACTCCACCCCTTGGGCCGGCCTGCCCTTCGTCGAAGGCGAGAGTCTCCACTTCAAACTGGCTGTTGCCGCCTGATCTCAGAATTAAGCGCAAAGACGCGAAGAAGCTAAGTTCAAACCCAAGATTCCCTCCCCTCTTTTTCGACCTTCGCGACTTAGCGTATCCGCGCTTCAACTCTTTCCGACATGTTCGACTTCTACTTCGAGCTCCCGCTCCTCCTCCGCCTCCTTCTGCAAGGCACGGTGGTGATCCTTGTCCTCTTCCCTCTCGCCGCCGCCTGCTCTATGGCCGAGCGCAAGATCTCCGCTTGGATTCAGGGTCGCCCCGGCCCAAACCGCACCAAACCGCCGCTCGCCGGCTTTCTCGCGCCGCTCGGTCTCGTCGCGAGCATCCCCGTATTGGGCACCCTGCTCCAGAAGTTCGGGATCTTCCAGTTGGCGGCCGATGGCGGCAAATTCACCTTCAAGGAAGACCCGGTCCCTGGGCACGTGAACAAGTTCTACTTCATCCTCGCGCCTATCGCGTCGATGATCCCGGCCCTCTCGACCGTCGCCTTTGTGCCCTTCGGCGCGTATTTTAATGCCGCTGACGAACTCGTTCCGGTGGCGCTCGCTCATGTCGATGTAGGCCTGCTCGCCGTCTTCGCCCTTGGCTCGCTCGGCGTCTACTCGCTCATTCTCGCTGGTTGGGCTTCGAACTCAAAGTATCCCTTCCTCGGCGGCGTTCGCGCTTCCGCGCAGCTCATTTCCTACGAGCTCTCCATGACCCTCTCGGTCCTACCGGTGTTCCTCTGGGTCAACGCTCCCGGCGGCCAGGGCACGTTAAGTCTCTTCGATGTTGTGCAGAGCCAGAGCCAGCCCGGTTTTTGGGGCGGCACTTGGTATGTCATGACCATGCCGGTTTCGGCTTTTATTTTTCTGATCGCCCTCTTCGCTGAGACCAACCGTCAGCCCTTCGACATGCCTGAGTCTGAGGCCGACCTCGTCGGCGGCTTCCACACGGAATACGGTGCCTTCAAATGGTCGCTGTTCTTCGTCGCTGAATACGCCCACATGATCGTCGGCTCAGGCATCTTCTGTCTCCTGTTCCTCGGTGGCTGGAATCCGCTCCCTTGGGTGTCCCTAGCCGACACCATTCACGCCTTGGCCCACATCCTGCCCTGCGTCGCTACGCCTCTGTTCATGGCCCTCATCGCCATCGGCATTTTTCTCGGTAAAGTCGGCTTTTTTATCTTTTTCTTCATGTGGGTGCGTTGGACGCTTCCCCGTTTCCGCTATGACCAAGTAATGACCCTCGGCTGGAAAAAACTCCTCCCGCTTTCCATCGCCAACCTCATTGTCTACGCCCTTGGCATCGCGTGGCTGCAAACCCGCTAAGCAGCCTTAAACTTCAACTTCCGCCTTAAACTCTAGCCCGCCATGGCCGTCGTCACCGTCGAACGCAAACCGCTCAGTTTCCTAGAGCGCACTTATCTGCCCAACATCGCCGCCGGGCTCGCGACCACGTTCAAACGTATGGTGCAGCCCGCCGAGACCCTCGAATACCCCGAGCAGCGTCCCGCCATCCCCGCTGGCTATCGCGGCGTGCCCACCCTCGTTTACGATCCCAACGGTCGTGAAAAGTGTGTGTCCTGTCAGCTCTGCGAGTTTGTGTGCCCGCCCAAGGCCATTCGCATTACCCCCGGCGAAATAGCCCACGACGATGCCAACGCTCACGTCGAGAAGCGCCCGGAGGAGTTCAAGATCGACATGCTCCGCTGCATTTACTGCGGCCTTTGCCAAGAAGTCTGCCCCGAGGAGGCCATCTGGCTGCAAAACCAATACTCCATGACCGGTTACACCCGCGAGGAGATGGTCAACGACAAGAAACGGCTCTATGAACTCGGTGGCACGCTCCCCGACGCCCATCACAAGTGGGATAAGAAAAAGGCCGCCGAGGAGGCCGCCGCCCACGGTGGCGCGCACCACTGATTTTTCTTAAAGTAGCGAGCATCGAGTAGTGGGTAGCGACTAGCCCAAGCCACCGAAACCCACCAAACGATTCACTCCATCCGACCTCCGATCTACTCGCTACCCGCTACTCACTACCCGCTACTTTTCCTCCGCCCGACATGTCCGACCTTCTTTTTCACCTTTTCGCCCTGCTCGTCGTGGCCTGCGCCCTGGGCGTGGTCTTCAACAAGAACGCGGTCGCCTCCGCGCTCTGCTTCCTCCTTAGTCTGGTGGGTGTAGCAGGCCTCTTTGTGTTGCTCGACGCCTTCCTCTTAGCGGTCTTACTGGTCTTGGTCTACGCTGGTGCGGTCGTCGCTTTGTTCCTCTTCATCATCATGTTGCTGGATATGCAGGGCGGTGATCGCAAGCGGTTCACCAAGTCCACCATCCTATCCTCGACCATCGCCGCCGGCTTGCTGGTGACTGGTTTGGTTTCCTTCGCCACGCACGGTCTGGTCGAGACTGCCGATCCCGCCACGGTGAAGATCGTAGGCTCCAGTCTCCGCGCCTACGCCGAGCAATTGTTCACGGTTTACCTGCTGCCGGTGCAAATCGTCGGCTTCCTGCTCCTCATCGCTATGCTGGGCGTTATCGTTCTCAGCAAAAAATTCGAGGGCCTTGAGGACGTTAAGTAATCGGATCCGGCCTCCTCGCACCCCATTCCTCGCTACTTTCCCCTTTTCGCCATGTCCCCCCTTCCGCTCGCCGCGCTGTCTGGTTCTTTTGCCGTCACGCTCAACGCCTACCTCTATCTCGCCGCCGTGCTTTTCGCGGTTGGCTTCTTCGGCGTGCTGCTGCGGAAAAACACCCTCGTGATCTACATGTGTCTCGAGCTCATGCTGGTCGCGAGCACCGTGGCCCTAGTCGCTTTTTCCCGTTATAATGGCGTGCTCGATGGCGACGTCTTTGTGTTTTTTATCCTAACCGTCGCCGCCGCCGAGGTTGCGGTCGGCTTGGCCATCATCGTCGCTCTCTTTCGCCGCCGCCAGACGGTGCAGGTTGAGGAGCTCAACGCCCTGAGGAACTGAGTTAAAAGTAGCGACCATCGAGTAGTGAGTAGCGAGTAGCCCAAGCCGTCGAAACCCATCGCCCGAACCGCTCCCATAGCCGTCCTGCTCGCTACCCGCTGCTCACTACTCGCTACTTTCCTTTCCCTTTTCCGATGTTCCAGAATCCGACCCAGCTCGCCCAACTCGTGTTCCTGCTGCCGCTCGCCTCGGCCGCCGTGATCGCGCTCACCCTCCGCCGCCAGGGCAACATCGCCGCGTTGGTCTCGACCTTCACGGCCGCGCTCATCGCCGCTGGCGGCCTCTACCTCGCCTTCACCGGCGCCCGCTTCACCGCCTCCACCGAGTGGCTGACCCTCGGCTCCTTCACCCTCTCGCTGGGCCTGAAGTTCGACGATCTCTCCGCGCTGATGTTGAGCATCGTTGGCGTCATTGGTCTTTGCGTGCACGTGTTCTCGCTCGGCTACATGCACGATGACGACGCGAAGGCCCGCTACTTCGGCGGCCTCTCCCTGTTCATGTTCGCCATGCTGGGTATCGTGTTTGCGGACAATTTGTTCATGATGTTTATCTTTTGGGAGTTGGTCGGCCTCGGCTCCTACGTCCTGATCAATCACTATCACTTTAAGGCCAGCGCCGCCGACGCGGCCAAGAAGGCGTTTATCGTCAACCGCGTGGGCGACTTCGGCTACCTTTGCGGCATCCTGCTCTGTTATCACTTCTATGGCACGGTGAACCTCACCGAGCTGGCCACTCTCTCTGCTTCCGGCGCCCTGGCGGTGCACAACCTCATCCCGCTCCTGCTCTTCTGCGGCGCGGTCGGCAAATCCGCCCAGGTGCCCCTGCATGTCTGGTTGCCGGATGCAATGGAAGGCCCCACGCCCGTCTCTGCTCTCATCCACGCCGCCACGATGGTGGCCGCCGGTATTTTTATGCTATGCCGCATTGAGCCCCTCTTCGCTTTAGCTCCTCAAGCCCTGACCATCGTCATGTGGATCGGCGCCGGCACCGCCCTCTATGCCGCGCTCTGCGCCGTCACCCAGCGCGACATTAAGAAGGTCTTGGCGTATTCCACCCTTTCCCAGCTCGGCTACATGGTTGCCGCCTTCGGTCTCGGTTCGCTCAAGGTCGCCCATGGCGAGGCCGGCGCGCCCGAGGTCTTGTTAACCGCTGGCGTCGGGGCGGCGATGTTCCACCTCACCACCCACGCCTTCTTCAAGGCCCTGATGTTCCTCGGTTCGGGTTCCGTGATCCACGGCTGCCACCACGAGCAGGATATTTTTAAAATGGGCGGTTTGTCCAAGAAGATGCCCCTCACCTTCGCGACCTTCAGTTTCGGCGTTTTGGCGATCATCGGTTTCCCCGGTCTCGCCGGCTTCTTCTCCAAAGATGCCATTCTCTATCTCGCGATGGAGAAAAACACCGCGGTCTTCGCCATTCTGTGCGCCACCGCCGTGCTCACCGCCTTCTATATGGTGCGCCTTTGGAAACTGGTTTTCCTCGGCACTGCCCGTTCCGATGAAGCTGCCCACGCCCACGAGGGCGGGATCAGCATGAGCCTGCCCTTGGTTGTGCTTGCCGTCCTTTCGGTGATCGGTGGTTACGAGGTGATTTACGGTGGTCACTTCGACGGCGTCCTGTCCCAGATCGCTCATCCACATGGGGCCGCCCACACCATTATCCTCGGCGTTTCCCTCGCCGTCATGGTCCTCGGCGCGGGGGCCGCTTACCTTTTCTACCAGACCGTCGGCGAGGACACACTCGCGACCAAGGCCTCCGGTGTTTTCGCGCTGTTGGTCGCCCTACAAAAGTCGTTCGACGCCGCTTACGATTATTACGTGGCTAAGATCCAGCAGCGTTTTGCGTTGGTGATTAATTACATCGATCTTATCGGTATCTCCGGCGTGGTCGTGCGCGGGAGTGCTGGAGTCGCCGGCTTGTTTGGTCTCGCCGCTCGTGCCCTGCACACCGGTAGCATTCACGCCTACGTTTATTGGTTCCTCGGCGGCTCCGTTCTTCTCTGGTTCCTCGCCACCCGCTGAACTAGCCGGAAATCCTGTATCTCCACTTCTTAAATCCTAAGCAACGTTCGCCGTGCCCGACCTCCTTCTCCTCTCCATCGTCGCGCCTCTGGCCGCCGCCCTTCTGCTGTTGGTCCCTGCGCCTCTCGCCGTGCGCAAGTTCATCGCGGGGGTGGGCTTCGCCATCCCCGCCTTGATCGCGCTCTATCTCTGGAGCCAGTTCAAACCTACCGGCGGGGCGAGTTATTACTTTGTTAGCCGCTACGATACCGGGCTGAAGGATGCCCTGGGCATCACGCTTTACCTCGGCCTCAACGGCATCGCGCTACCCCTGTTCGTGCTCGCTGGCGTGGTCGGTCTCGCTGCCGGCCTTTACGCTATCCAGTCCAAGGCCGAACGCTTGCCATTGTATCTGGGGCTCCTGCTCGTGATGCAGGCCGGCTTGATGGGCGTATTTGCCAGCATGGATGTATTTTTCTTCTACTTTTTCCACGAACTCGCGCTCATCCCAACCTTCATCATGGTCGGCGTCTGGGGCGGCCGGGACCGCGGTTACGCTGCGATGAAGCTCACGATCTACCTCACGCTCGGCGCAATGCTTTCTTTGATTGGCCTGATCGCGATCTATCAACAGAGTGGAGCCGAGACCTTTGACCTGCTGGCACTACGTCAGGAGATCGCCCATGGTTCGCTCGCCGCCGGTGATCAAAAGACCATTTTTGGCCTTCTGATGGTTGGTTTCGGCATCCTCGTCTCGCTCTTTCCCTTCCACACTTGGGCACCTCTCGGCTACGGTGCCGCGCCCAGCTCTGCCGCTATGCTGCACGCCGGAGTTTTAAAGAAATTCGGTCTCTACGGGCTCATCCAGATCGCCCTTCCCCTCCTGCCTGAGGGCGTGGGCCATTGGGTCGGTTGGCTCGCTCTGCTGGCGGTCGGCGGTAACGTCCTCTACATCGGCTTCGTGACGATCGCCCAGCGCGACCTGAAGCAGATGATCGGCTATAGTTCGGTCATGCACATGGGCTACGCCTTCCTCGGCATCGCCGCTTATAACACCACCGGCCTCGGCGGCGTGGTCCTGATGATGGTTGCCCACGGTCTTTCGGTCGCTCTCTTGTTTCTGCTTTCGACCAGCGTCTACCATCGCACCCAGACCTTCGACATGGATGACATGGGTGGGCTCGCGCAAAAGGCTCCGGTTCTGGCTGCCTTCTTCGTAACCGCCACCATGGCAAGTATCGGTCTGCCCGGCCTGGCTAACTTCTGGGGTGAACTCGCCATCTTCGTCGGGGCGTGGAAATTTTCCGCTGTCTACACTACGCTCGCGGTGTCCGGCGTGATCATTTCCGCTGTTTATGGCCTGCGCTCGGTAGCCCGTATTTTCTTCGGACCGGTCACGCCCGCCTTTGCCAAGGTCTCCGCCGACAAGGCCCCGACCGATCTCGGTTGGGGTGAGAAAATTCCCGCTCTCCTTCTGCTCACCGCGCTGCTGGCGATCGGTTTCTGGCCCAAGAGTCTTTCCACGCCAGTCGACACCGCCATCACTGCCACTTTCGGCAAGTAACCCGGCAGCTGTTTCCTTTTTCCTCCCTCCCTTTTCGGCCCATGACCATCGACCAACTTCAAGCCGCCGCCGCCAATAATCTCTGGGCCGCGATCACCCCCGAGATCGCGCTCGGTGTGCTCGCGCTGCTGCTGCTCGTCCTCGAGATGCTCCTGCCCAAGGCTCGCCACGTCGTCATCCCCACCTGCGCCATCGCCGGCCAACTCGGTATCCTCACCGCCCTCGCGCTGAACTTTACCGCCTCGCCCTACCTCGACCGTGATACCTTCAACGGCCTGCTCCACCACTCCCGTGACGGCCAATACCTGCGCGCCTTTTTCTTGGTCAGCTCAATCCTCGTTTCTGTCCTCGGCGTGGTGGCGCTGGCTAAGCAGAAGATGCCCCGCGTGGAATTTTTCCACATCGTGCTGGTGGTCACCGCTGCGATGATGCTTCTAGCCCAGTCGGCCAACTTCGTTCTGCTTTTTGTCGCCCTCGAGACCATCACGGTCGGCTTTTACATTCTGGTCAGTTACACCCGCTCCAACCCGCTTTCACTTGAGGCCGGCCTGAAATATCTTGTGCTGGGCGCCCTCAGTTCCGCCATCTTGCTCTTTGGTATCGTCCTCATCTACGGCGTGGCCGGTAACCCAAACTCCCTCGGCTCGACCGCATCCCCCATGAGCTACGCCGGCGTGCGCCAGTTCCTCGAGGCGAATCCCGACAACTTCCTTGCCTCCGTGGGCATTGTTCTCGTGCTGGCCGGTATCGCCTTCAAGATCGGCGCCGTCCCCTTCCAAATCTGGATTCCTGACGTTTACCAAGGCGCGCCCACTCCGGTCACCGCGTTCCTCGCGGTCGCCTCCAAGGCTGCCGGTTTTGCCGTGTTGCTTGGGTTGCTGCCGGTGTTTCAGCCCTACGCCGGGCTCGTTACCGCAGTGCTCTCGATCATGGCTGGCGCGACCATCCTCTTCGGCAATCTCGCTGCTCTTACCCAGCACAACGTCAAGCGCCTGCTCGGCCTCTCCGGCGTCTCTCATGCAGGTTACCTGCTCATGGGGGTAATCGCTGCCCAGACCGTGCCCCAAGCGGTCGGAGCGATTTACTTCTACCTCTTCGCCTACCTTCTGGCTTCCTTTGCTGTGTTCGCCGTCATGACCCATGTTGCCGGTGCTGATGACGCCGAGCAGAACCTCGATCATTACGCTGATTTTGCCAAAAATCGCCCTTATCTCGCGGGTGTGCTCGCCATCGGCCTCGGCTCACTGGCTGGTATCCCGCCTCTGGCTGGGTTCATGGGTAAACTCATGGTGTTTATCGCCGCATTCAAGGCCGGCCTCTACCCGCTGCTGGCTATCGCGATTCTGGGTGTCGTGTTATCGATTTACTACTACTTCGGTTGGATCAAGGCCGCCTTCTTTAGCTCATGGCGCCCGCCCCTCGCATCTGTCGAGACTGAACCGGCCACGATCACCGCCACCCCAGTTGGCTTCTCCGCTGGCCTCGCCCTCGCCTTGCTCGCCGCCGGCAGCGTGATCTTTGGTTTTTTCCAAGGCCCAGTCGCCGCTTGGCTGCTGGCGCGGTAAGTAATTGCGATCTTTAACGAAGAATATGCGGTTATATACGGATGTTTTCAATCCGCGACTATCCAAGTTATCCTCAGGCGAGAATGTGATCGGATAGTGGGTTGAGTCGGCGCTTTGGAATAATTACGCGCTGAGGCAGAACAAACAAAACCCAATAAATTATGAACACAATAAGCTCTATCGTCGCTGCCCTCGGTGGCCCGATTATTATTTGCGCAGCAATTGTGAATATTTTCGTTGCTCTCGGGGTTTACCGTGATGCTCAGCAGCTGAATCAGAATGACCCCTCATCTGTTAAAATTCTATCTCCAGCAATGTGGGCTCTTTTTTGCCTTTTTGGCAGCATTCCAGCATTTGCGCTATATTTGGCTGCTCATCATTCCACATGGTCAAAATGAAGACTGACCTCAACAAGGCGCTAGAGGGAACGCGAACGCTTTTCACGAATCCTGCTTGCGCAGGCTTCGCGCCACGCGTCCGCGTCCCTCAGCTTTGACGTGAGGCTTGCGGTTGGCGGCG
>Ga0114979_10000703_pt1 | contig 22047 bp, 18 predicted proteins | sample S_140625_EF_Meta_FD_87315 | JGI IMG/M metagenome (GOLD analysis project Ga0114979, IMG submission 87315) | Freshwater microbial communities from Lake Simoncouche, Canada to study carbon cycling - S_140625_EF_MetaG | ecosystem: Environmental > Aquatic > Freshwater > Lake | place: Lake...
TTGGGCATGTTTGACTCTGGGCAATTTAAAAATCAAATCCAAGTTGATTTGAAGCACTCGAATTTTTAAGCGCAGGCTTAGAACGCTTGCGAAATGTTTGCCGAGAGGCATGCTTCTCTACAACCGCATTTTTTCCAGCCTTCACCTCAGCATTTTGCCGTCTAGCGTGCAGCGCCTGCTTGGAAGTGCGTGTGGCCAAAGCCAGATCTACCAAAGGCTGGGGAATTTGATGGGCAGCTGAAGCATTCGACCGCAAGTTCATTGGCATGAGTGAGGGTTCAAACAACCACGTGTCTGGCACCTCTTTCATGTACGGCAACCAACGCCGCACAAACACACCATGCGGATCGTGGTCTTGCGCTTGTTTAACGGGGTTGTAAACGCGAGTGGTGTTGATGCCTGTCGTGCCCGATTGCATTTGAAGTTGGCTCCAGTGAATGCCTGGCTCGTAATCTAAAAACTGTGTGGCCAACCATTCGCCCACAGGACGCCAGTGCAGCCACAGTGGATAGGCCGCCACCGAAACCAACATAGATCGCATCCGAAAATTGAGCCATCCAGTTTCTCTGAGCATGCTGACGCACGCATCGACCATCGGCCAACCAGTGCGCGCATTTTTCAATACCTCAAAATAGTCGACATTGAAGTCTTGTTCTCGTAAATCGTCATAACCTCGGTGCATGTTGCGCCACTCAATGGCCGGTTCACTTTCAAGTTTTTGGATAAAGTGGCAATGCCAATACAAACGACTCACAAAGGCGCTCAAACCGGCACGGTGACGGCTGGCCTGCGGCGGCAAACTGGCCATGTGTGAACGTGTGGTTTGTACCACTTCGCGCATGCTGATGCACCCAAACGCAAGATAGGCAGACAGACGAGAACAGGCATCGGGCGCAGACAACGGTGAAGAAATTCCGCCCCGATAACCAATGCTACGGGCATTTAAAAAGCTGTGCAGCGTGGCCAAAGCAAGCTTGCGGCCGCCGCGCTGTCTCAGAGCTGGATTGTGCTGCAAATGAGGTGGCGCAGACATCACAAAGGGGGCTTCAGATGGCAACCGCCAAAACGTCAAAGAATGCGGATTTTGCTGGGGCAATGACATGTGCTGCTCCCATGCAGCTTGCCATAAGTTGCGGCTTTTAAGCCTGCGCACCACACCAAATTGCGCAAACTCTTGCCAATGAACCTTGTGCGCTTGGCACCATGCGCCCACCTTAAGATCGCGTGCGTAGGTGAATGCATTGCCCGTTTCTTCATGGGCGTAAAGTCCAGTGAAAGGTGCACCGCGCCAAATATTTGTCAGCACCTCGGGCAACTCACCTGTGTGAATTTCAATACAGCCGCCCAGTGTTCTTAAATGCGCATCCAACTCTTGCAAAGACTCACGTGCAAACTCAAAGTGCTGAAGCGCCGCATCGGGCTGCATCCAAAGCTCTGGCTCCACCACATAAATGCAGCGCACCGGGCCGCGCTGGGCAGCATGCGCCAGTGCTGCATGATCTTGCCAACGCAAGTCGCGCTTGAACCAGACCAGGGTGTAACTCATCATGGAATTCTAGCCAAGACACCCCTGCAACCACGCATGTTTGCGCAAAGTCCCTAGCCCCCACAATGACTCATCGACGCATAAAACCCCACTCCAGCATTGCAGCTTCACCTGAGGTGAAAATACGTACAAAATCGATCTCTCAGGAATGAAAAAAATAATGAGTGGCAATACTTCTGAAAACATACTTGGCACTTTTGACGGCTCATCTTGGTACTGGCATAACAAACGAAACATCTCCATTTCACCCGCGCAATTGGCCATCATTTTTGCGGTGTTAGGGCTGGTCTCTTTGCTCATCGGCTCTGTTTTTTACTGGTATGGCGCCTCCCTCATCTTGCCGTTTTCAGTGTTAGAGATAGCCGCTCTGTTGATCGCCTATGTCTACAACGCCATTCATGCCAACGACTACGAAAAATTAACGCTAACCTCAGACGCAGTGCACATTGAGCGCAAGATTGGGTTAAAGCTTCAACAAGTGCAATGGATGCGATCTATGACTCGCGTAGACAAAACAAGTCTTCAGAATCAACTCATAGAACTCAGGCAAGGCCATCAGTTGGCCTATTTTGGTCAATTTATTCACGTCAACTTAAGACTTGCACTGGCCAAGCAAATTTCAGCACGCATGATTTCGCCGGTGATCTAACCCTGCTTACTTCCCAACAATGGCTGCACCCCGAGCGGAATGGAGCTTCCTGAAACTGTCGATCAAACGGTGATGTCTGTCCAAGCCTTCCAGTTTCATGCTGGTGGGTGTCAGACCAAAAAAGCGCACGCTGCCATTCACCGAGCCCAACACGGCATCGGTTCTCGCGTTGCCATACATGCGCCGGAAGTTGTGTTCGTAATCGGCCATTTGTAAGTCTTCGTCAAGAACAACTTGTAGCACCACACTCAGTGCTTGGTAAAAGATTTTTCGCTCTGCTGTGTTGTCGTTGTATTGCAAAAACGCACCCACCAAATCTTGCGCGGCTTCCAATTGTTTCAATGCCAAATTGATCAGCAGCTTGAGTTCTAACACCGTCAGTTGACCCCACTCGGTGTTCTCGTCAAACTCAATGCCAATGAGGGTGGCGATGTCGGCGTATTCGTCTAGCTCGTTGTTTTCCAAGCGGTCAAGCAATGCGGTCAAGCATTCGTCGTCCAGGCGGTGCAAGTTCAGAATGTCTTCACGGAACAACAAAGCCTTGTTGGTGTTGTCCCAAATCAAATCTTCAATGGGGTAAATTTCAGAATAACCTGGCACCAAAATTCGGCAAGCGATGGCGCCCAGTTGATCGTGCACCGCGATGTAAACCTCTTTGCCCATGCCTTTCAAAATACCCAACAAGCAACTGGCTTCGTCAGCATTGGCTGTGTTGCCCTTGCCCGCAAAATCCCATTCCACAAAATCGTAATCAGCTTTGTTGCTGAAAAAACGCCAAGACACAATGCCACTCGAATCAATGAAGTGCTCTACAAAGTTGTAGGGCTCGGTCACAGCATTGCTTTCGAAGGTGGGGGGCGGCAAATCATTCAGGCCTTCAAAGCTACGGCCTTGCAGGAGCTCGGTCAGGCTGCGTTCTAAGGCCACTTCCAAACTGGGATGCGCGCCAAAGGAGGCAAACACGCCACCTGTTCGGGGGTTCATCAAGGTGACGCACATCACGGGGTAGACGCCGCCCATTGATGCATCTTTGACCAAGACCGGAAAGCCTTGCGCTTCAAGCCCTTGAATACCAGCCAAAATGCTGGGGTATTTGGCCAGAACTGAAGGTGGCACGTCGGGCAAACAAATTTCGCCCTCCAGAATTTCTTTCTTGACCGCGCGCTCAAAAATTTCAGACAAACACTGCACTTGCGCTTCGGCCAGGGTGTTGCCCGCGCTCATGCCATTGCTCACAAACAAGTTCTCGATCAAGTTGGATGGAAAGTACACCACCTTGTTGTCCGATTGCCTGACGTAAGGCAAAGAACAAATACCGCGTTCAACATTGCCCGAGTTGGTGTCTATCAAATGCGAACCTTTTAACTCGCCCTCGGCGTTGTAAATGCGCAGGCAATACGAGTCCAAAATTTCTTTGGGCAGCGCATCCTTCTTGCCTGGCTTGAACCATTTCTCATTGGGGTAATGCACAAACTCGGCATTGGCCAGGTCTTCGCCCCAATAGGCGCCTGCGTAAAAGTGGTTGTTGTTGAGTCGTTCAATATATTCACCAAGGGCCGAGGCCAACGCACTTTCTTTGGTCGCGCCCTTGCCATTGGTAAAGCACATGGGTGAATGCGCATCGCGAATGTGCAAAGACCACACGTTGGGAATGATGTTGCGCCATGACGCAATTTCAATTTTGATACCCAAGTCGGCCAAGATGCCCGACATGTTGGCAATGGTTTGTTCCAAAGGCAAGTCTTTGCCCAAGATGAAAGTACGGCTGTCGGCATTGGGCTGAAGGCTGAGCAAAGCCTGAGCATCGGCATCCAGATTGGCCACTTCTTCAATGACAAATTCAGGCCCCTCTTGCACCACTTTTTTAACGGTACATCTCTCAATGGAATTCAAGATGCCGCGGCGGTCCACTTCAGAAATATCGGGTGGCAGTTGCACCTGTATTTTGAAGATCTGCGCGTAACGGTTTTCAGGATCAACAATGTTGTTTTGCGACAGGCGAATGTGCTCGGTGGCGATGTTGCGGGTATCACAGTACAGCTTCACAAAGTAGGCCGCGCACAAAGCAGACGAAGCCAGAAAGTAGTCAAAGGGGCCAGGCGCCGAGCCATCGCCCTTGTAGCGAATGGGTTGGTCGGACACGACCGTGAAGTCGTCGAACTTGGCTTCTAGCCGAAGTTTGTCGAGAAAATTGACTTTGATTTCCATGGGTGTGCTTCAAAATAATGGGTCTATGTTAAGGGCAGGATCCACTTCGCTAATAATGCAACTTGACTTTCATTAAGGAAAAAAAGATGCGAACCCAAGTGGTGATTGTGGGTGCTGGCCCTTCTGGCCTGTTGTTGGGGCAGCTGCTGCACAAAGCGGGCGTCGACGCCATCATTGTGGAGCGTCAAAGCCCAGAGTATGTATTGGGTCGAATTAGAGCCGGTGTGCTTGAGCAAGTGACCTTGGACGTGCTGGCGCAAGCGGGTGTGGACCAACGCCTCAAACAAGAAGGCTTGGTGCACACGGGCTTTGATTTGCTTTTCAAAGGCGCACGCCACCGCATCGATTTGACCGCCCTGGCTGGGGGACAAAAAGTGATGGTCTATGGCCAAACCGAAGTCACCCGCGACCTCATGGACGCGCGCCAAGCTGCAGGTTTGATGACCCACTACCAAGCCGACGACGTCCAAATTCATGACTTTGACGGCACCACACCCAGCGTGAGCTTTAGCAAAGACGGCCAACGCCACACGCTAGAGTGCGACTTCATTGCAGGCTGCGACGGTTTTCATGGGGTGTGCCGCGCCAGCGTCCCCAAAAATGCCATCCACGAGTTTGAAAAAGTTTACCCCTTTGGCTGGTTGGGTGTGTTGTCCGACACACCGCCCGTGCACGAAGAGCTCATTTACGCCAACAGCCATCGAGGCTTTGCCTTGTGCTCGCAGCGCAGTCACACCCGCAGCCGCTACTATTTGCAGGTGCCGCTCACTGACAAAGTAGAGCAATGGTCGGACGATGCCTTTTGGGCCGAACTCAAAAATCGCCTTGATCCTGAAGCCAGTGACGCATTGATCACGGGCCCTAGCATTGAGAAAAGCATTGCCCCGCTGCGCAGTTTTGTGACCGAACCCATGCGCTTTGGCACTTTGTTTTTGGCAGGCGACGCCGCGCACATCGTGCCGCCCACCGGCGCCAAGGGTTTGAACTTGGCGGCCACCGATGTGAAGTTTTTGTCGGATGCCCTGATTGAGGCCTGCATTGAAGAGTCGAAGGCCGGCATCGATCACTATTCCGCCCGCTGCTTGGCCCGCATTTGGCGCGCTGAGCGCTTTTCTTGGTGGTTCACCAGCCTGATGCACAAGTTTCCAGACCAAGGCGACATCGGTCAAAAGCTGCAAGAAGCTGAGTTAGATTATTTGGTTCACAGCCAAGCTGGCTCTCGCACCATGGCGGAGAACTATGTGGGGCTGCCTTTGAATTTTGGTGAAGCTTAGGCTGCCTGCATTCTGCAATTCTCCTTGAGCTTAATTAATAAGCATACTTACCATCTTGACAAAAATTAATAAGCACAGTTATTATTTTGACTTTCGCCTGACTGGGCATTGATTTCTTCAAAAATTGGATCAGAGACATGCAGTTTTACAAAAATGGTTTTCGGGGTGGCAGCCCTGACATCAAGCAAGCCGCGCCCAACCGTCGCAATCGCGGAACCAACGAACCCTTTCCCGAAAAAGTAGATGTGCTCATTTCTGGTACGGGCCCAGCCGGCCTTTGCTTGGCTGCCCAACTGGCCCAGTTTCCCGAAATTAGCACCATGATTGTGGAGCGCATGCCCGCCAACATCATCAAGGGCAAGGCCGACGGCATCAACACGCGCACCATGGAAATGTTTCAGGCCTTTGGCTTTGCCGACAAGGTCAAGCGCGAAACCTATTGGGTCAATCAAACTGCTTTTTGGATGCCCGACCCCGCCAATCCTGAGCAAATCAAACGCGCAGGCCGCGTGCAAGACGTGGCGGACGACAGCTCCGAAATGCCGCACATATTGATCAACCAAGCGCGTTTGCACGAGTTGTTTTTAGAGGTGATGCAAAACTCTCCCTCGCGCTTGGCCCCCGACTACGGTTGGGAAGTGTTGAGCCTAACCGTCGATCCCACCACCGAAGACCATCCCGTGACCGTGGTGCTGAAAGACTCCACCGGCTTGTATTGGGGTGCCACCAAAACAGTCAGGGCCAACTATGTGGTGGGCTGCGATGGCGCGCATTCATCCGTGCGCAAAGCCATTGGCGGCGTACTGCACGGCGATGCAGCAAACAAAGCTTGGGGAGTGATGGACATTTTGGCCAACACCGATTTTCCGGATGTGCGCCAAAAGTGTTTGATTTCTTCGGCCAGCGAAGGCAACTTGCTGATCTTGCCGCGCGAAGGCGGTTATTTGTTCCGCATGTATGTGGAGTTGGACAAACTTCGCCCAGAAGAAAAAGCAGCTCAGCGTAAGTTGACGCAAGACGACATGATTGCAGCAGCCAATCGCATCATCAAACCTTTCTCTGTGGATGTGAAAGAAGTGGTGTGGTGGTCGATTTATGACATCGGTCACAGCCTGACCGACAAGTTTGACGACGTGGGTGACGATGAAAGCCGCAACCCGCATGTGTTTGTGGCTGGCGATGCCTGCCACACCCATTCACCTAAAGCGGGCCAGGGCATGAACGTGTCGATGCAAGACACCTTCAACCTTGGCTGGAAATTGGTGCATGTGCTTCAAGGTCGCGCCGATGCCAAACTGCTGCGCAGCTACACCAAGGAACGTTTGACCGAAGCCAAGCGCTTGGTGGACACCGATCACAAATGGTCACGCGTGATGTCAGCGCCAACCACACAAGCTGAGCGCGACGGTACCGAAGAGCCACGCATCATTCGCCAGTTCAAGGAGAACTTGGAATTCACGGGGGGTACTGCTGTGAAATATGACGCGTCCTATTTGTTTGTAACCAGCGCCCATCAAGCACTGGCCACCGGCGAAGAAGTGGGTCGGCGCTTTCATTCAGCGCCTGTTGTGCGGCTGTCCGATGCCAAACAAATGCAGTTGGGCCATGTGGCACAGGCCGACGCACGTTGGCGCATTTATGCGTTTGCGGGCCAGGCAGACAGCGGCCATTCAGGCTTAGCGATTGACAAGTTAGCCAACTGGTTAGAAACCGATCCAAAGTCGCCGGTCGTGAAACACACCCGCAAGACTGAAGACATTGACGCTGTGATCGATGTGCGTTTTGTGTTCCAACAAACCTTTGATCAGTTGGCTTACGAAAACATGTCCTCGCTTCTGAAACCGAAAACCGGTTCAATGGGTTTGCAAGACCATGGCAAAGTTTTTTGTGTGGACCACAAGGGTATGGGCGATATTTATGCCATGCGCGGCATCAACCGCGATCAGGGTTGCATGATTGTGGTACGGCCTGATCAGTATGTGGCTCATGTGTTGCCGTTGGATGCGAGGAACGAACTGTCAGATTATTTTGCTGGCATTTTTCGTTCTACGACACGATAAACTTCGGGAATGAACCCCGCAGACCATAACTTAAAAATTAAGCCTTCAGCAGTCAGCTTTTGGCAAGCCCTTAAGTTCTGGTTTAAGTTAGGCTTCATCAGCTTTGGCGGGCCCGCGGGGCAAATTGCCATGATGCATGAAGAGCTGGTGGTGCGCAGACGTTGGATTTCTGAAAATCGATTTCTGCATGCTCTTAATTACTGCATGGTGTTGCCTGGCCCAGAGGCACAACAACTGGCCACCTACCTTGGATGGCTCATGCACAAAACACGCGGCGGCATTGCCGCAGGCGTCTTGTTTGTGTTGCCTTCGCTGTTCATGTTGATTGGCCTGTCTTGGATCTACATTGCGTTTGGCCAGGTCACATGGGTAGCGGGTTTGTTCTATGGCATCAAGCCTGCCGTAACGGCCATCGTGTTGCAGGCTGCACATCGAATTGGCTCAAAGGCTTTGAAAAACAATCTGTTGATGGGCATTGCGGCTTCCAGCTTTGTGGCCATCTTTGCTTTGAACGTGCCCTTCCCGTTCATTGTCTTGGCTGCGGCCATTGTGGGTTGGATGGGTGGCCGCATGTCACCGCAATGGTTCAATGCAAGTGCCGGGCATGCCGCTTCAGCCAAGACGGATGGCGCAGCGTTGATTGACGACCACACGCCAACACCAGCACATGCGCTTTTCAGTTGGCAGCGTTTGATGCAAGTGTTGTTGGCGGGTGCTGTGTTGTGGCTCGCTCCTATGGGCTTGCTGATCATGCAATACGGCTGGGACCACACACTCACGCAAATGAGTTGGTTCTTTACCAAAGCCGCCCTGCTCACCTTTGGCGGTGCTTATGCGGTATTGCCTTATGTGTTTCAAGGCGCGGTAGAACAGTTTGGCTGGGTCACCGCCACGCAAATGATGGACGGCCTGGCCTTGGGTGAAACCACCCCCGGCCCGCTCATCATGGTGGTGGCCTTTGTGGGTTTTGTAGGCGGCTATGTCAAAGCTGTTTTGGGGCCAGACAGTTTGTTTTTGGCGGGCGCACTGGCCGCAACGCTTGTCACTTGGTTCACGTTTTTGCCATCCTTCATTTTCATTTTGGCAGGCGGCCCATTTGTAGAAAGCACGCACAACAATTTGAAATTCACAGCGCCCCTAACTGCCATCACGGCTGCTGTGGTTGGCGTGATTGTGAATTTGGCTTTGTTCTTTGGCTATCACACACTGTGGCCGCAAGGCTTCGGTTCTAGCTTTGACTGGATGTCTGCGCTCATTGCGGTAGCCGCGGCCATTGCGCTGTTCAAATACAAACGCAATGTGATGCATGTCATTGGGGCCTGCGGATGCATTGGCATTTGCTTGCAATATGGGCTCAAATAAGCATCAGGCCAATCAAGGGTTGAGTTCCAAAGCCGCAGGCAAAAAGCCCTTCACAGTGTGAACACCATTGGCAAACAAAACGGCATTCACAGTGGCTTGCGCTGTGGCTTCGGCGGCCATGACGGTCAACAGCATCATGTCGGCCGGTGTCGTTTCTGCGCATGTGGCCAGGGCAAACAATGTGTCGCCATCCAAAGTGGTATGCGCCGGCCGAATGCTGCGCGCAAATCCGTCGTGTGCACTCATGGCCAATCGCTTGGCTTGCGCCTTGTTCAAAGTGGCGTTGGTGGCCACAACGCCAATGCTGGTGTTGGTGCCAGACAAAGGCGAGGCCGCAGTTTGACCCGCCATCAAGGCTTGCTGGGTATTCAGTAAATGCGTCCCGTCTGAGGAACGTGCACCCGCCAAGACATGACCATTGAGGGGATCGATCACATCACCGACGGCGTTACAGGCCACCATGGCGCCCACCTGCCAAGGCCCCACTCTGACCAGCGCATGGCCAATGCCGCCTTTCATGGCGCGATTCATTCCAAACAATTTGCCAACCACTGCACCGGCACCGGCACCCACATTGCCTGACATGGGGGGCACCATGGATCGCATCGCGCTGGCAGACAAAGGCTTTTGGTACAAAGCGTCGTCGCAAGCAGCGTGCCCTGCATCGGCATCGGGCCTGATATTTGGGTTGTCGCCTTCACGCACCAAGGCCAGATCAAACAAAACAGCGGCCGGTACGATGGGCACACACCCATGACCCGTTTGAAAACCCATGTTTCGCTCGGCCAACCAACGCATCACGCCGCTGGCTGCATCCAAACCAAAGGCACTGCCGCCAGACAGCAAAACGGCATGGACTTTGTCTACCAAATTGGTGGGGTCCAATAGATCAGTTTCTCGTGTACCAGGTGCAGCACCGCGCACGTCCACGCCACCCACAGCACCTTGGGGTGCCAGTACAACGGAACAACCAGTGAGCCTTTGTGCAGAAGTGAAATGGCCAATGTGCAATCCCGCAATGTCGGCAATGCTTCCGTAATGCGGATTGGCGCGCTCGCTCAAGCGGGTGTTTACAATGGTTTGAGATGTCATTTGAAAACCTTTTATCGATGCGCCAACAGATCAAGACAAAGGAATCTGTCCTGATCCTAGACCGGAAGTTACAAGGATAACGCTTGTCTTCATTTGTACTTCAACGTTTACTGAGTTTTTTCATCACTTTGGCGGTCACGTCGGTGGTGGTGTTTGGTGTTTTGGAATGGTTGCCTGGCAATGCAGCGCAGGTTATTTTGGGTGAAACCGCCACCCCAGAGTCTTTGGCCGCCATGGAAGCCAAACTGGGGCTGCATCAGCCAGCCCTTTCCCGCTATTTTCAATGGACTCTGGGTTTGCTTCAGGGTCAATCGGGCCTGAGTATTTCCTACAGTACCCCCACCCTCGAACTCATCACCGAACGGCTTCAAGTCACTTTGCCCTTGGCCGTCATGGCGATGCTGATCACTGTGGGGCTGGCATTGACTTTGGGTCTTTACGCCGCATCCAAACAAAATAGCGGCGCAGATTTGGGCGTCATGACTTTCAGTCAATTGGGTTTGGCTTTGCCCAATTTTTGGCTGGCCATTGTTCTGATTTTGCTATTTGCAGTCAAACTTCAATGGGTCAGTGCCGGTGGATTTCCAGGTTGGACGGAAGACGCAGGGGGCGGCATCTTTCGAGCTTTCAGTGCATTGATCTTGCCAGCAGTCGCATTGGCCGCAGTTCAAACCGCCATCCTGACTCGCGTGACACGTTCAGCCGTCATTGAATCGATGAACGAGGACTATGCCCGAACTGCGCGAGCCAAAGGTTTGTCTAAGCAACAGGTGCTGTGGCGCCATGTTTTGCGCAACGCCATGCTGCCGGTGGTCACCATCATGGGCCTGCAATTTGGCAACCTGATTACCAGCGCCATCGTGATTGAAAACGTGTTTGTACTGCCAGGCATTGGAAGGTTGGTATTTCAAGCCATTGCCAACCGCGATTTGGTGGTGGTGCGTGATGTGGTGATGGTGTTGTCGGCGTTTGTGGTGGCCATCAATTTCTTGATTGACATCTTGTATGCATGGATCGATCCCAGACTTCAAAGCGGGGTCAACAAGTGATGCACAACAAGTCGCATGGCACGCGCATTTGGCAGCGGGCACTCCAGCATCCCAGCTTTGCCATGGGGTTCAGCATTTTGCTGCTGCTGATTTTTTGTTCGGTCATGTCTGTTTTTTGGTCGCCCTACGCCGTTGCAGAAATCGACATTCCCAATAAATTGGCAAAGCCCAGTGCCCTGCATTGGTTGGGTACCGACAGCCTTGGCAGAGACATCGCGTCCTTGTTATGGGTCGGCAGTCAAAACACTTTGCTAGTGGGTCTCATTGCCGTGGGCATGGGTGCAGGGGTGGGTGTTCCGCTTGGCTTGCTGGCTTCTGCAAAGCGCGGCTTGACAGAAGAAGCCATCATGCGTGCAGCCGATTTCACATTTGCATTTCCCGCATTGCTGTCGGCCATTTTGTTAACCGCCATCTATGGCCCTGGCCTGGTCATCAGCATCACTGCAATTGGTATCTTTAACATTCCTGTGTTTGCACGCATCACTCGCGGTGCATCCAATGCAATTTGGTCACGCGATTACTGCATGGCTGCACGCGCCGCCGGTAAATCCACATGGAACATCACTTGGCACCATGTATTGCCCAACATTGCCAGCGTCTTGATTGTTCAGGCTTCTGTTCAATTTGCCATTGCCATTTTGGCGGAGGCGGCTTTGTCTTACCTCGGCTTGGGGACGCAAGCACCCCAACCCAGTTGGGGCCGCATGTTGAACGAAGCGCAATCTCAAATGTTTCAAGCCCCTTGGCTGGCCGTGTATCCGGGCATGGCCATTGCCATTGCGGTCCTTGGCTTGAACTTGCTGGGCGATGGCCTGCGCGATTTGCTTGACCCTCGTCTGACCCGATCGCGTTAGGCTTCAGACCATGGTCAACACCCCCCTTCTTTCTGTTCAAAACTTGCGCGTTGCCTTGGAAACTGCACACGGCCAGGTGGAAGCTTTGAGAGGCCTGAACTTTGACATGCAACGCGGTGAAAAAGTGGGCCTGATTGGCGAAAGTGGTTGTGGCAAATCCCTCACCGCTTTGGCCATCATGGGCCTACTGCCAGCACGCTCTCAAGTAATAGGCTCTATTGCTTTGGATGGCACTGAGTTGATTGGCATGCCCGATGAAGACATGTGCAAAATAAGAGGCGCACGCATCGGCATGATTTTTCAGGAGCCCATGACCGCGCTCAATCCGCTGCACACCATTGGCCATCAAATTGCCGAGCCCTTGCTGTTGCATCAAAGAATGACGGTCAGCGCTGCCAAATTGCGCACCATCGAGTTGCTAGAACGCGTGCAATTGCCTCGCGCCAAAGAGCGCTTACAGGCCTACCCCCATCAACTTTCAGGCGGACAACGCCAGCGCGTCATGATGGCCATGGCACTGGCTTGCCAGCCCGACATTTTGATTGCCGATGAACCCACCACTGCATTGGACGTGACCGTGCAAAAAGAGGTCTTGGCTTTAATTTCGCAACTGGTATCTGAAGATGGCATGGGCTTGTTGCTCATCAGTCACGACTTGGGTTTGATGCGCGATCAGGTCGACCGCGTGATGGTAATGTATGGCGGCGCGGTGGTTGAAAGTGCACCCACCGAGGCTCTGTTTCAAACTCGACTTCATCCCTATACGCAAGGCTTGTTTGCTGCCAGACCCCAACTTGGTTTAAAACGCGGTACACGCCTGAGCACCATTCCGGGCCAGGTGCCAGATCTGTCAAATTGGCCAAGCGCTTGTGCATTTGCCGATCGATGTGCACATGCCGAAGCTTCGTGCCGTGCAAGCCTACCCGCCCTCGTTCAAGTGTCAGAGCCCTCGCACTTTGTGCGGTGCCCCAAATGGGAAGCGATTGGATTGCCTCAATGAATCAAGCGTCAAACATGCTTTTAGAAGTGAAGGGTTTGAGTCAAACCTACGCTTTGCCACGCAGCAATTGGTTTGCACCCAAGCCCACATTGCAAGCGCTTCAACAAATTCATTTTGAATTGGCACCAGGCAAAAGCTTAGGCATCGTTGGCGAATCTGGCTCTGGCAAATCAACATTGGCCCGCTTGATCATGGCCCTTGAAAAGCCCACTGAAGGACGAGTGATTTTTAAAGGGCAGGATTTGAATCGCTTAAATCCTGATCAATTGAGGGAAATTCGCCCTGAATTTCAAATGGTGTTTCAAGATCCCTACAGCGCCTTAGATCCAAGACAAACTGTGTTGAAAATTGTCAGTGAACCGATTCAAAATAAGACTCAATCAGAAATGAAGGAGCTTGCCGTTTCTGCATTGATGGAGGTTGGACTGCTCGCTTCTGATTTAGACAAGTATCCCCACGAATTCTCTGGTGGACAAAGGCAACGAATCGCCATTGCCAGAGCCCTCATCACGCGGCCTTCGCTGATTGTGGCGGACGAGCCCCTCAGTGCGCTGGATGTTTCGGTACAAGCTCAAGTGCTTAATTTGATGATGGACCTGCAAGACAAACACGGCCTCAGTTACGTGCTGGTGAGCCACGATTTGGCCGTTGTAAACTTGATGTGTGACGATGTGATGGTTTTGCAGGAAGGCTGCATGGTGGAGTATGGTTCTAGCGATGAAATTTTCAAGAACCCCAAACACCCTTGCACACAAAATTTATTGTCAGCCATTCCGGGCTGAGCAAATCACGCTTATTCATTTTTTGACGATCAACAAATGATCAGGAACTTGCCCATGAAAAACTTAACAGCCCTTGCAATCTCCATTCGACCTGGTACTTCAAAGCGTCAATTGTTGGCCCTGCTTGGCATGACTTTGTGGGTGGCTGCTTGTTTTCAATTCATCCACTCCCCTGCGCATGCTCAAACTCGCAAAGACAGCGTGGTGTTGGGCATGATTTTGGAGCCTACCAGCCTTGACCCCACCATGGCGCCTGCCGCCGCCATTGGCGAAATCGTGCACTACAACATTTTGGAAGGTCTGACCAAAATCAATTCGGATGGTCGAATCACACCCCTGCTGGCCGAAAGCTGGACCATGGACGCCGATGGCAAAGCCTACACCTTCAAGCTTCGCAAAGGCGTGACGTTTCAAGACGGCGCTGTATTTGACTCAACGGCGGTGAAGTTCAGCTTTGAACGCGCGAAGGCCGACAAGAGCACCAACAAAGCCAAGGGCGCTGTGTTTAACAACATCACACACATCTCGACGCCCGACGCCCATACCGTGGTCTTGGTGCTCACCAACCCCGACGGCAATTTCTTGTTCCGCATGGGCGAGAACACCGCCGTGATATTGCACCCTCAATCGGCTGACAGCGCGGCCACCAAGCCCGTGGGCACAGGCCCCTACAAATTAGAAAACTGGGCAAAGGGCACATCGGTCAGCTTGAGCAAGTGGACTGGCTACCGAGATGCTGCCAACGTCAAACTCAACAAAGTGACGTTTCGCTTTATCAACGATGCATCAGCCCAAGTGGCTGCTCTGCTTGCTGGCGACATTGATGGCATGCCCCGCTTTCAGTCACCCCAAAGCTTGAAACAATTTCAAGCCGACCAGCGCTTTGTGGTGGAGATGGGCAACACCGCCGGCAAAGGCATCATGACCATCAACAACAAACGGAAACCCTTTGACGATGTGCGTGTGCGCCGCGCTTTGTCGCATGCCATCGACAAAAAGGCCTTCATCGATGGTGTGTTCGAAGGTTTGGCCAAACCCATTGGCAGCCACATGGCGCCTACCGATGCTGGCTATGTCGACCTCACAGGTCAATATGCATTCGATCCCGAAAAAGCCAAAGCCTTGCTCAAAGAAGCTGGCGTGCAAACCCCCTTGAACGTGACGCTCACATTGCCGCCGCCACCTTATGCGCGCAAAGGCGGTGAAATTTTGGCGGCCCAATTGGCCAAGGTGGGCATTGTGGCCAAAATAGAAAACGTGGAATGGGCGCAGTGGCTAGGCGGCACCTTCAAGGGCAACTTTGACCTGACCGTGATCAACCACGTGGAACCATTGGACTTTATGAACTACGCCAACCCTCAATACTATTGGGGCTACGACAGCAAAGCCTTCCGTGATTTGGCGGCCAAATACGCTGCCACCACTGGCGCCAAAGACCGTGCCAAATTGTTTGGCGACATGCAGCGCATGATTGCCAACGATGCGGTCAATGTGTTCTTGTTCAACCCCACCAACACCGCCGTTTACAAAAAGGGCTTGAAGGGTTTGTGGGCCAGCTCACCTGTGGTGGCCAATGACATGGCGGCAGTGAATTGGAATTGAAAACTCAGCATGGAAGACTCATTAGCATGAAGCTGATGAGCCCGAATGACCGGCCAAATTCAAAGACCTGAACTTCCGTCGTACTTTTTGCCCAAGGCCAACAAGGCCGGCGTTTCTATCACGTCATTGAGTTGGTCAAAGTCCAACATCTGGTCGCGCCAAGGTGCGGTGGTTTGGTGTGTATGAAGACTGGCGTAATAAGCTTGCAGCGTGTGCGACACAGCACGCGCAGTGCCACCTGGAAAAATGACAATCCTAAAGCCCACATCGCCTAATTCTGCAGCGCTCAAAATGGGCGTTTTGCCGCCTTCCACCATGTTGGCCAGCAAGGGAATGCGGTGTGCAAATTGAGCGCAGGCCACCTTCATTTGCTCGGGCGAGCGCAAGGCTTCAATGAACAAGGCGTCGACGCCACATTCCAAGTATTTTTCGGCGCGCTCCAATGCGGCCTCTAAACCTTCTACGGCCAATGCATCTGTGCGCGCCAAGATGAGTGTGTTGCTGCTGCGCCTAGCATCCAAGGCCGCCTTAATTTTGCCTTGCATCTCTTGTGCAGGCACCACGCCTTTGCCATCTAAATGGCCGCAACGTTTGGGGAAGGTTTGGTCTTCAATTTGAATCATGGCGGCGCCCGCGCGCTCAAAATCGCGCACGGTGCGTTGCATATTGAGGGCGTTGCCAAAGCCCGTATCGGCATCCACAATGACTGGCACTTTGACACGGTCGGTGATGTTGGCCAAGGTGTTGGCCACCTCGCTGGCCGTTGTCAGGCCAATGTCAGAGCGGCCTAGGCGGGTATAGGCAATGGAAGCGCCCGACAAATAAAGCGCTTCAAAGCCGGCTTGTTCGGCAATCAGGGCGGTGAGGGCGTCGTAGATGCCCGGCGCCAACAAGGCCTTGGGTTCTTGCAATCGAAGTGCGAGTGACATGGATGTGCTTTCTTGGAAATATCAAAAATGGTGAGGATCGATCAATGCGTACACTGGGTTTGTTGAGAACTAGGCCGATTTCATTTGCTGCGCAATGTCTTGGGCCACCAACCAACCACCGCCCACGGCGCTAAGCAAACCATTGCCTGCCAAATAGCCATCGGCACCCCGCCCAGAGACTCCCCGCGCGGCGCCGCCGGCAGCATACAAATTGGGCATGGGCTGCCCGTCTGCTTTCAAGACGTGACAGACGGCATCCACCTCCAGGCCGCCTTGCGTGTGAAACAGTGCACCCGTCACTTTGATGGCGTGATACGGGGCTTGCAAGGCACGCGAGAATGTTCGGCCCATGGCATCGGTGTGACCCGCTTGCACTTCATGGAGCGTGGCCTCAAGCGCTGCCACATCACATCCAATGAGTGATGCCAAAGCAGGCACATCGTTGGCCGTACGAAGCGCACCAGCGGCCTCAGCATCCCTAAAGTCCGGAAAGGTTCTGAGCAATGTGAGAAGGGGCGCATCAAACACATTCCATGCAATGCTGCCAGGCTGGTTCAGCACATGCATGGCCGCTTCTGAGTAGCCACCGGTTTCGTCGTTGAAGCGTTTGCCCAAAGCATTGACCTGAATGCCGCCTTCCATGATGAAGGCCCAAGTCATGAGTGCGCCTTGCGGCGTGACCCACGAACCATGACCTTGATAAGCATCCAAATCGCCCATCTGCAAGCCCAATTGCCGGCCCCATTGAATGGCCGTACCGTCGTTGCCTTGATGGCCCGCAAACACCGCATTGGCCATTTCTGGCAACAACTCTTTCACCATCTCGGTGTTGCCGCCAAAGCCATTGCAAGCCATCAACACATATTGGCTGGCCACATGTTCCAGTGCACCATCGGGCCGCACATAACCCACACCCAACACCTTGTCTTGCGCGTTCACCCACAGCTCGCAAACTCGGGCTTCTCCCAAGATGTCAGCGCCCAAATCTTGAGCGACTTGAGCCAGACGAGTCATGAAGGTGGCGCCCGTTTTTTCAGGCATGGTGTGCATGCGCCTGACGCTGTGGCCTGGGTATAAAAAACCATCGACGATTTCAAAGGGCAGGCCCATTTTTTCAAGAGCATCGATGGCCTCTGTGACAGCCTCTACATATGCTTTGACCAAGTGCAAAGGTGCCAGACCATGCGCCTTGTTCATCACATCGTCTGTGAGGCTTTGCTTTGAATCTTCAATGCCCAAAGCCTTTTGCAAGCGCGTTTCTGCAGCCGGAATAAAACCCGAAGACAAGGCGGTAGAGCCTGTGCCAGATGCATCTCGCTCCAACACCAACACATCGCATCCGCGAGACCGCAAGGCAATGGCCGCGGTCAGGCCGCAAGCGCCGCCGCCCACAATGCAAACGGGAACCTCAAGTGTGCCAGCGGGCATGGATTCTGCGCGAACAATTTGAGGGGCTGTGGGATTTGTCATTGTGATGCTCTTTCTTGCTGCAGTCGCAGCTTGAGTTGCGGCAACAGGCCACCCGCTTGCACCATGGCCAACAGGAAATCAGGAATTGAATCGCAGGCCAGTCTTTGACCATTGGCACGAACCACGGTCCAAGTGGACAGATCAAGCGCGACTTGCTCGCCTTCGTCTAACAGCTCGGCTTCTTTGCAAGTGAGCAACAAGAGGCCCAGATTGAATGCATTGCGAAAATACAAGCCGCCATATGAAGGCGATATGACAGCCTTCACACCCAGCTTGACCAAGGCATCGGCGGCCTGCTCTCTGGAGGAACCAATGCCAAAATTAGGACCCGCCACCAGCACATCGCCTTCTTTCACTTGCGCAGCAAACTCTGGCCGAACACCTTCTAAGCAATGCTTGGCAATGTCGTGAATGCCCAATTTCATGTAGGCGCCAGGCGCGAGTTGATCGGTGTCGATGTCGGCACCTATTTTCCAAACTTTGTGCAGCGCGCTCATGCCAACACCTCCCTGGGATCAGAAATGCTGCCGCGCAATGCGGAGGCGGCCACGGTGTAGGGCGATGCCAAATACACCTGTGCTGTGGCAGACCCCATGCGGCCTTTGAAGTTGCGCGCGGTAGACGCGATCACGTTGGCACCATCGGGAATGCTGCCGCCGTAGCCCGAGCAGGCGCCACAAGACGTGGGCAAAATTTCCGCGCCTGCATCACGCAGTGAGCGCATCACGCCCTCGGATTCCGCTTGAGCTTGGTCTTGCAAACTGGCAGGCGCCACCATCAAACGCACGCCTTGTGGCATGCGCTGTCCTTTTAAAATTTGGGCCGCTGCGCGCAAATCATCCAACTTAGCGCCCGTACAAGCGCCAATGTAGGCCACCTGAATGGGTGTGTTTGCAAACTCGCCCACCGCTTTGGTATTGGCGGGGCTGTGTGGCGCCGCCACTTGCGGCACCAAAGTGGCGGCATCAAATTCATGCACGAAGGCCTCGGCGCCCTCATCGGTATGCCAGCCATCAATCTGAACATCTTTGGCGCCCGTGGTGGCCAGCCAATCGCGTGTCACTTTGTCTGGTGCAATGAGACCCACTTGCGAGCCCATTTCGGCGCTCATGTTGGACAGGGTCATGCGCTCTTGCATCGATAAAGCTTGCACCGCTTCGCCAGCAAATTCAACCGCTTGATAGTTGCCACCATTCATGCCAAATTTGCCAATCATGTACAGCATCATGTCTTTGGCGGTCACGCCAGTTTGCAATCGCTTGTGCCACTTCATGAGATACGTTTGTGGCACGCGCACCCAGAGTTGACCTGTGACCACCACCCCCAACATTTCGGTGCTGCCCACGCCAAACATGTAAGTTCCTAATGCGCCGCCTGTGGGCGAATGTGAATCGCCACCCACACAAAACATGCCGGGCTTTAAATGTCCTTTTTGCGGCAACACCACATGGCAAATGCCCATGCTGTCGTACACATGAGGCAATTGCTGATCCCTTGCCCAATCGCGCGCAATTCGAACAATGCGCCGTGAGTCATCGTCTTGCTCGGGCACATAGTGGTCCATGACCAAGACCACCTTTGATTTGTCCCAAATTTGAGCACCCAATTCTTCCAACATGGGTTTCAAACGTCTGGGGCCAGAGGAGTCATGAAACATGGCCAAGTCAACTTGGCAATTGACGATGTCACCCACGCCGACATGCGATTTTCCTGCCGCTTTGGCGATGAGCTTTTGAGCAAGGGTTTGGGGTGTTAAAAGTTGAGTGCTCATGATGGCATCTCCGAATAATTGAATGACTTTGATTTCATGACGTCGTCCCTTTGTCTTTCATCGAAACGCGGGCATCCACATTGCCAATTTTGGACACTTCCAATTGATATTCATAACGATCCGGGCGATACAAACCTTCCAGCCACTGCACAGGTTTGTCGTCCTCGTCAAACACACGGCGGCGCACCGACAAAAGCGCGCTGCCAATGTGCACATCCAAGGCCTCGGCCACGCGGGCATCGGCTTGACGCGCAGAGATGGTCTGCTGCGCACGCCCTAACACCACACCCACTTCACTCATCAGCTGCAACATGGGCTTGACTGCCAAGTCTCGGCGCACAATGCCCGCGGCCACATGCAAAGGCATGTAGGTGGTGATGTAGGACAGCGGGCCTTCTTTGGAGCTGCGCAATCGAATGGCTTTTTTAACAGGCGATCTCACCGGTATCTGAAGTGCTTGCGCCACTTCGTCGGGCGCTTCAATGGTGCGCCAATCGAGCACCTTGACGGTGGTGGTTAAGCTGGCACTCACAATGTTTTCCATCAAACCTGCCAAGCTGGTGGGCTGCGTTTGAGCTGAGGTGCCCAAGACGGGCAATGGATTGGCGGCAGGCTTTGGAAAAGTGCCACGCCCTGCCACTCTCACGATCAAGCCTTCGGCCACCAGTTTTTCCATGGCGTGGCGCACCGTGACGCGGCCCACATTGAACTGCTTGGCCAGCACCATTTCTGCCGGCATGGCCTTGACAAAACGACCTTCCATTAATTGCTCGCGCAGTACCAAATAAATTTGGTGGTACTTGGTCAAGGGCAAACGGGGCGTCATGCCAACGCCTCTTCAAAATTCCAGGTTTGCATGTCAATGCAAAAAACATCTTCTGGCTTCACGCCCACCAGCAAGTGATACAGCACAAAGCGGTAGCAATCATTGGCATCGATTTCACTGGGCGTGAAGGCAAAGGCCAAATTGCCACCGGTGGTGAGGCGCCCTGGAAAACCAAAATGCAACAAGTTTTGTTTAAAAACAGCGGCCACTGTTTTGGCCGTGGTGGCATCCGGCGCCAGAAATTCAATGACCAAGCCCATTTCGTGCTGACTTTGCTGAAACGCGAGCAAGGGGCGCACTGCACCTTGTCCATACAGATGGGGCACCATGGTCCAGGCACCAGGCAGCAAACTGCGAACACGCTCACACACTTCGTTTAAAGCGTGCGGCATGACGCTGATCATGGTGGGGTCGGCCACACCTGCCAACATCACGGCACGCGCGCCTTCGTAGGCTGCGCCTTCCACTTTCAAAGTGCTTAATTCTCGCTCGACAAATTGTGCGCCAGACACCTGCGTTCGGTGTCCGTCCAAGGCCACATACTTTGCCAAGTGCAAATCCAGTGTGCCTTCGGGTTCTTCCACCGTCCATGGATCAGCCTGCTCATACAGTGCATGAGCCGCCACCGATGCCGGTGTGGCGTGCGCCTTTGGGTTCATGCTCTCCAAGATGAAATCTTGGGGGCCGAGTTCGGCCAAGATGGCATCGCGACCACCAGGCTCGCAACACAGTGAAGTGCACTCAATGATCTTGGCCATGTGCAAGGCAAGGCCTGTGTCATAGCCCAGCATTTGTGGCAATGCCGCAAAAATAGCGGTGTCACACGATCTGCCCGCAATCAGCACATCGGGCATTTGTTGCAATGCGCGAATGAAGGTGTCGGTGCCACACTGTGCCACCACATGACTGGCCGACAAAAGTTGCGCTTCCTCGGGCACAGGCAATGAAAGTGCGGCACCCGAATCGTCCAATGCTTTGAGACGACCTTCATGGCAAGCCTTGACCAGTAAATGTCGCGGCACATCACTGGCCACGGTGGCCACTCGAAATGACAGGCTGTGCATTTCTGCAATATCGCGCAGGATGGCCAATGTGGCATCAAGGTGCGGCTTGGCACCCGCTGTGCCGGCACTGCCAATGATCAAGGGCACATTGAGTTGGCGAGCGGCCAACAACACCAATTCAAGATCGCGCCTCACCATGGCTTGGGGTGCCGCCATTTGGCCTGAGCCCAAGTAGTAGGGACCAGGGTCAATGGAGCCCATGTCACAACCAATGAAATGCGGACGCCTTTGAATGCCTCGCTCAAACGACGCTTGCACAATGCCAAAGCCCAATTGGCCGGCCGCCGATAAAACACGCAGACGCTCAGGGCCAGGGCGATGACTGGCCAACAGTTGAGCAACGGCTGAGGCTTGTAGAGGATCGTTCACGGCATTGACTCAGATCACACCATCAACGACAGCAGCGGCGCATGTTGCTGCGCGCCATACAAGTCACCATCGCCTGGATTGCCGGCGCACACTGCACGCGGCATCGACAACTTGATGGCCAAAATATCAGGCAACTCAAA
>Ga0114979_10000704_pt1 | contig 22043 bp, 20 predicted proteins | sample S_140625_EF_Meta_FD_87315 | JGI IMG/M metagenome (GOLD analysis project Ga0114979, IMG submission 87315) | Freshwater microbial communities from Lake Simoncouche, Canada to study carbon cycling - S_140625_EF_MetaG | ecosystem: Environmental > Aquatic > Freshwater > Lake | place: Lake...
CCCTGACGTCCCCAATGACGGCTCGTCCGGTATGGGTCGACTTTGTGGCGCCGACTCAGGCCGAGCGGCGCTGGGCGCGGGACACATTCGATATGGTCCTGCCCGACGAAGAAGATTTTGGCGACATTGAGGTCAGCGCCCGCGTCTTTGTCGATGCGCGTGGAGCCTTGCAACTCCATTCCAATTTTCTGCTTGATTCGGACGAAGGCCGTCGCAGCATCACGGTAGGCTTTGTGTTGCGCGACGGCATTTTGTTCAGTGTGCGCAGCCACGACCTGCCCGTCTTTCGGCTCTTGCGCCTGCGCGCACGTAACCAACCCGGTGCCCTGCTCGATGCCCTCGACGTCTTGCTCGATCTGTACGCGACGGATGCGGAGTATGCGGCCGATGCACTCGAAGAACTCTACGAGGACCTCGAGACGACCAGCCATCGCGTGCTCGCCGCGGGGGGTCTGACGGATGCCGGCGCTGCCGAGGTGCTCGCGCGGGTTGCCAAGCATGAGGATCTGAACGGGCGGATCCGGCGCAACATGATGGATACTCGGCGCTCGCTGTCGTTCCTGCTGCGTCAGCGCGTGTTGTCGGGCCATCATCTGGAGGAGGCACAACACATTCTGCGTGATATCGATTCGCTCGATAGTCACACTGCATTTTTGTTCGACAAGACCAATTTTTTGATGGATGCCACGGTGGGCTTCATCAGCATTAATCAGAACAAGATCGTCAAGCTGTTCTCGGTGGCCTCGGTTGCTTTACTGCCGCCCACCTTGATTGCCAGTGTTTACGGCATGAACTTCGTCCACATGCCGGAACTGAACTGGGTGTTTGGATATCCGATGGCGATCGGTTTGATGCTGATTTCGGTCGGGGTGCCAATCTGGCTTTTCCGGCGTCGCGGCTGGTTGGGATGAATGATCAGGAGTTGCTGCGCTACTCGCGTCATCTGTTGCTCGCGGAGATTGGTATCGAGGGCCAGGCCCGCATTCGAGGCGCAACGGTCTTGGTGGTCGGCGCGGGTGGCCTCGGATCGCCGGCCGCGTTGTATCTGGTGTCGGCCGGGGTGGGGCGTGTTGTTCTGGCCGATGGGGATCGGGTCGATCTGAGCAATCTGCAGCGGCAGATTCTTCATCGGGAGACGGCCGTCGGCCGGCTCAAGGTCGAGTCGGGACGCGAAACGCTGGCGGCCTTGAATTCCGAGTCGGTGGTGGATGCGATCGGCGTTCGACTGGAGGGCCTCACTCTGGACTCCGCCGTGGCGCGGGCGGATGTCATTTTGGATTGTAGTGATAATTTTGCGACCCGACATGCGATCAATCGGGCGTGTGTGAGGCTGCGCAAGCCCCTGGTTTCGGGGGCTGCCGTGCGGTTTGATGGGCAGTTGGTCGTGTTTGATTCGCGCGACCCCGATTCCCCCTGCTATGAGTGCCTCTTCCCGCAAGCGTCTGAGTTGGAAGAGGTCCGTTGCGCTGAATTGGGCGTGTTTGCGCCTCTGACAGGAATTATTGGAACCATGCAGGCGGCCGAAGCACTCAAATTGATCGGGGGATTTGGCCGGAGCTTGACGGGTGAACTCCTTCTGTTGGACGCTCGCGATCTCGCCGTTCAACGCATCCGCATACCGCGCGATCCCGAGTGTCTGGTCTGTGGTAAGAACCCCCCGGTCGGCACGACAACTCTGACGTGAACGCTGACACCCTATTCCAAACCAACACGCCTGGCATGGTCATCCGTGCCCTCGTGAATCGCTGCGCACGGATCACCTGGCTTGGCGTGGTGACGGTCCTCTGCGTGGGGAGCTTCTTTGGCTTGGCCGGGGGCGCCCTCGCCCGCCCATTCGATACGATCGATGATCGTCGGGATGCCCGCTTGATGTTGGGCGGGCATGACCCCATTTCGTATTACCGGCAGGCGCGACCAACGCTTGGCCGGCCAGAAATCCGGGTCGAGCTCGATGGGGTGGTCTATCGGTTTGCTTCTGAGTCGGCCCGCACCGAATTTCAGCGCGACCCGGCGCGATGGCTCCCCGCTTTTGGTGGGCATTGTGCGTATGGCATGGTGCATGCGCTACCGATCCACGCGCGCGCCGACATATTTGAAATTCTCGACGGCCGCCTGTATCTGTTTGCCAGTGAGCGCTCGCGCGCTTGGTTTTTGATGGAGCGCGAACTCAACCTTCAACTAGCCAGCCGGTGGTGGCGTGACGAAGTGGCGGGGTCGATTGTGGTTTTGCAGCGGGCCTTTCGGACCGTTGTTCCGGTACCCAACCGGCGTGACCCTGAGGATCTGGAGCGCGATTACCGCGATCGACTCCATACCGGGCGACTCTAAACCTGGAATCAGAGCTAGCGCCGCAGCGCCAGGCGTGTCAGGTGGTGGCTCGAGCGGACTTGTGCGCCCACCCGTCGGCCGGGGCCTGCGAGCCAGCGCGGGCGTAGCCCCGCGCGGCGATGAAATCCATGGATCAGGACGGTGCGTAAGCCCAATGCTCGCGCGGCAACCAGATTGGAGAGGGAGTCTTCGACCAGAACGCAGCGCGCGGGCTCGAGCCGGTGTCGGGCCAACACGGCGCGTAGCATGCGCCGCGAGGGTTTGGGGCGCAGGTGCCCGGCAATCCGCATGGATTCGATCGGGATCAGGTGGTCGATCGAGCGATGAATCCCCAGCCGTGTCAGCACTTCGACCGCGTAATGGTGCGGGGCATTGGTTAAAACGATTTTTCGCCCAGGCAGTCGGCGCAGAGCCTGAATCAGCCGGACATCACGCTCGACGAGGGGGCCCAGTTCGGCCATTGGATGCGTCGCCCGTAAAAAACGGCCTGGCTCGACCTGATGACGTTGAATCAGACCGAGAAGGGTTGCGCCGTAGCGCAGCCAGTATTCCCGCCTCAATGCATCGGCCCGGGCGCTGTCAATTTGGAGTTCTTGCGCCACGAAGTCCGTCATGCGCTGGTTGATGCGGGGGATGATCCTAGAGATCGCATCGTGGAGCGTGTCATCCAGGTCAAGTAGCCAGACTGGATTCAAAGCGATTTTCAAGCCCTTGCGAGGGTCAGTAACTTCGGATCATGGTCCCGACGCCCTCACTGGTGAGGATCTCGAGCAGCACGCAATGATCGACCCGGCCGTCGATGATATGGACCGAATGCACCCCCGCCCGCGCGGCATCGAGTGCTGACGCGATTTTGGGCAACATGCCCCCGGAGATGGTTCCGTCGGCGAAGAGTTCGTCGATGCGTTTCGAGGTCAGCCCCGTCAATAGCCGCCCTTCCTTATCGAGCACGCCTGGCGTGTTGGTCAGGAGAACGAGTTTCTCGGCCTTGAGGACTTCGGCTATTTTGCCAGCGACCACATCGGCATTGATGTTGTAGGTTTCCCCCGCCGATCCCATCCCAATGGGCGCGATGACCGGAATAAAGCCCGCCCCCGTGAGTGTTTGGACGAGTAGCGGATCAATCGATTCGATTTCGCCAACCTGCCCGATATCGATTTCTTCGCCGGGGTGGTCGCGCGAAGCCAGGGTCAGTTTGCGCGCGCGAATCAGGCCGCCATCCTGCCCGGTCAGCCCCACCGCTTTGCCGCCCGCCGCATTGATCAGTTCAACGATCTGTTTGTTGACCTGGCCCGCCAGGACCATCTCGACGATGTCCATTGTCTCTGCGTCGGTGACCCGCATCCCCTGAACAAACTCGCCTTTCTTCCCGACCCGAGCCAGCAACTGCTCAATCTGCGGACCACCGCCGTGCACCACCACGGGATTCAGACCGACGAGTTTGAGCAGCACCACATCATGAGCAAAGCTGCGCTGCAGGCGCTCCTCGGTCATCGCATTGCCACCATATTTGATGACGATCGTGCGGCCATGAAAGCGTCGGATGTAGGGCAACGCCTCCGCAAGGACCTCGGCTTTGACGTTGGGCGGGGGAGAGACACTCATGGTTGGTTCGGCTTATAGAACGTAACGCGCGAGATCCTGGCTCGCTGCGAGGCCCGCCAGCCGCTCATCGACAAACGCGGCATCGATGAGAACGGGTGCGGGGGCATCGAGGCCTGTCGGGCTCGAGCCCGCCGAGTACGACACGACCTCGAGGAGCTTTTCCATCACGGTGTGTAGGCGTCGCGCACCGATGTTCTCGGTCCGCTCGTTCACTTGCCAGGCGATTTCGGCCAGGCGGCGCACCCCTTCCGGGGTGAATTCGAGGGCAAGGCCTTCAGTCGCGAGCAAGGCCTGGTATTGCCGGGTCAGGCAGGCATCGGTGGCTGTCAGGATGCACTGGAAGTCGTCCACCGAGAGCGAATCCATTTCGACCCGGATGGGTAGTCGGCCTTGCAGTTCGGGGATCAGATCACTGGGCTTGGACAGGTGAAAGGCACCGGAGGCGATAAACAAAATGTGGTCAGTTTTAACCAATCCGTGACGGGTGTTGACGGTGGTGCCTTCGATCAAGGGGAGTAGATCGCGTTGAACCCCCGCGCGCGAAACGTCCGGACCATGGCTGTCGCGGGTCGCGATCTTGTCGATCTCGTCAAGAAAGACAATGCCATTCTCTTCAATCGAGCGGAGCGCCTCGGCCCGCACCTCGTCTTCGTTAATCAGACGGCCGGCCTCTTCGTCAGTCAGATGTTTGAGGGCGTCGGCGACTTTGAGGCGCCGGGTCTTGCGCCGGCCCTGGCCCATCTGCTGGAAAACCTGTTGGAGCTGCTGTGAGAACTGCTCCATGCCGGGAGGGCCAACCACGTCGAGCGTGGGCGTAGCGCTGGCGACCTCGATTTCGATTTCATGGTCGTCGAGCGTGCCTTCGCGCAGTTTCTTGCGAAAGCGCTGGCGCGCCACAGACTCTTCGGGGGGAGCGCTGTTGGAAGCGCTGTTGGAAGTGTTGGTGCGGTCGTGCGCAGGCGGCACCAGGACGTCAAGGATTCGATCCTCGGCCGCATCCAGCGCACGGGTGCGGACCGCGCGCATCGCTTGTTCGCGCACGAGTTTGACGCCGATATCAGCAAGATCGCGAATGATCGTGTCGACATCACGGCCGACATAACCTACTTCGGTGAATTTGGTGGCTTCGACTTTGACAAAGGGCGCATTGGCCAAACGGGCGAGGCGCCGCGCAATCTCGGTTTTACCGACACCGGTCGGACCGATCATGAGGATATTTTTTGGCGTGATCTCGTGGCGCAAGGGCTCGGCCACCTGTTGGCGCCGCCAGCGGTTGCGCAGTGCAATCGCCACGGCCCGCTTTGCACGGTCCTGTCCGACGATGTGGCGATCGAGCTCGGAGACGATTTCGGCCGGCGTCATCTGGCTGGCAGGGCTCATCCTTCGATCACCTCGATGACTTGGTGATGATTGGTGTAGATGCACAGATCGCCGGCAATCGACAGGGCCTTTGAGACGATTTCGCGCGGTGCCAGATCCGAGACGTCGAGCAGGGCCCGGGCGGCCGCCTGCGCGTACGCCCCGCCCGACCCAATGGCGAGCAGGCCGTATTCGGGCTCCAGCACGTCCCCGGTTCCCGTCAGGATCAGGGAGTGCTCCCTGTCGGCGACGGCCAACATGGCTTCGAGTCGACGCAGGGTTCGATCGGTACGCCAGTCCTTGGCCAACTCGACAGCCGCACGCAACAACTGACCGTGATGTCGCTCTAACTGGGCTTCGAATCGTTCAAACAGCGTGAAGGCATCTGCCGTGCCACCGGCGAAACCGGCCAGGACCCGATCATGGTGCAGGCGGCGAACCTTGCGCGCGGTCGACTTGACGACGATGTGTCCTAGCGTGACCTGACCGTCGCCGCCCAGAGCGACGCTGTTGCCCCGGCGCACCGAGAGGATCGTGGTGCCGTGAAAAATGCTCGGGTCCAGATCAGTCGCCGTAGAGTTTTTGGCGCAGCTCGCGCCGCTGTTGGGCTTCGAGCGACAGGGTGGCGGTCGGGCGGGCAAGCAGGCGGGGGATGCCAATGGCCTCACCGGTTTCTTCGCACCAGCCATACTCGCCCGATTCGATCCGCGTAATCGACTGCTGAATCTTTTTCAGCAGCTTGCGCTCGCGGTCGCGGGTGCGAAGCTCCAGCGCATGCTCTTCTTCGATCGTTGCCCGGTCAGCGGGGTCGGGCACGATGACCGTTTCGCGCAGGTGCTCAGTCGTCTCGCCCGCGTTGGCCAGCAACTCATCCTCCATGCGACGCAAGGTCAAGCGGAAAAATTCGAGTTGCGCCGGATTCATGTACTGATCTTCGGGCATCGACCGAAGATCGGCCTCCGTCAGAGGTTTTTTGGACTTGCCTGCGCTGGTCTTGGTGCTGGTCGCTGCCATGTCTCTGTACCGCCCTCGCGGGCTCGCCCGCGTTCGTTTTGGCAAATGCCGGAATTATTCTGTCGCTGTACTGATCGGCACTGGTTCGTCAGACCAGGCAGTGCTCCAGTCCTTGCAAGAACGTCTCGCGCGGAAGATTGCGACCGATGAAGACCATCTTGCTTGCAGGTTTCTCGCCCGGTTGCCATCGCTTTCCGTAATCTGCACCCATCATCTGGTGGACGCCTTGAAAAACCAAACGTCGATCGGAACTCTTGACAAAAAGGACGCCTTTATACCGCAACATATCCTGACCGTAAACTTGGACTAAACCCCCTAAGAATTCTTCGAGGCGCTGGACGTCAAATGCCCGCTCGGATCGAAAGACAAACGACCCGACCGTATCGTCATGGACATGGTCGTCTTGATCCAGAAAATCGGGAGAGAATTCGAGGACAGCATTCAGGTTGAACCCGCGGATGTCGAGCAGATCGGCGATCGGCGTTTCGCCGAAATGGACCTCGCGGATCGGGGCACGGGGGTTAATTGCGGCCAGTCGGGCGCGCAGGGCAGCGGTTTTCTCAGGGGTCGTCAGGTCGGTTTTTGACAGAAGGATTCGGTCTGAAAAGGCAACCTGCTCGACCGCTTCGCGATTGTCATCGAGCTGTTGCGACCCATGGACGGCGTCAACCACCGTCAGGACCCCATCCAGCAAAAACCGTTCGGCAATCGAATCGTCGATAAAAAAAGTCTGTGCCACGGGAGACGGATCCGCCAGGCCGGTGGTCTCAATGATCACGCGCTCGAACTGAATTTGACGGCTCCGCCGCCGGGCGGCTAGATCGCCCAAAATCCGCACGAGATCGCCACGGACGGTACAACAGATACAGCCGTTGTTCATTTCAACGATGCGCTCTTCGCGCTCCTGCACCAGCAGTTCGTTGTCGATGCCTTCCTCACCGAATTCGTTTTCGATGACGGCAATTTTGTGGCCGTGCTGTTCGTGAAGAATCCGGTTCAGCAGCGTCGTCTTGCCGGCACCAAGAAAACCGGTGAGGATGGTGACGGGGATCAGCTCGGGGACGGCGGCCATCGCGGGGCTCCTGGGATCGGCTCTGGTCGGGGCGGCAGTGTAACGCAGGCTGGGCTCAGGTGCGACGCAGTAGCAGGCCTTTAAGGTATTCCCCCTCAGGATGTGTCATTGCCATCGGATGATCGTCGCCGGCGCCCAGTCGTCGGATCAGACTGACCTCGATTTTGGCATCGATCACGGCACCCGCGACGATCTTTTGAAACAAGTCCACGTCAATTGCCCCGGAACAGGAGAAGGTAAACAACGCGCCGCCCGGTCGCAGTAAGCCCAGCGCCTTGCGATTGATTTCCTTATAAGCTCGTGCGGCACGCTCGACATGGGCTGCAGACGGCGCAAACTTGGGCGGATCGAGCACGATGAGATCAAAACGACGCTGCGCTTGAGCGGCTTGCGTGAGCCATCCAAAGACGTCGGATTGCTCGACCAGCAACTGGTCTGGGCCAAAGCCGTTACGTTGCGCATTGAGTCCAGCCATCGCTAACGCCTCGGCCGAAGAGTCGACGTTCAGAGCCGTCGCCGCACCGCCCGCTAATGCGGCGAGCGAAAACCCACCCGTGTACGAAAAAGTATTGAGCATCTCGACGGGTTCGCCTATCCGATGGGCGCGAAGGCGTTCGATCTCCTCGCGAACCGCGCGCCGGTTATCGCGCTGGTCGATGTAAAAGCCCGTCTTGTGGCCGGACACAATGTCGACGCCATAGCGGATGCCGTCTTCCTCGACCTCAATGGGCGCGCTGGGCGTGAGCCCACCCAACACCCCTGTGATCGATTCAAGGCCCTCGCGGGCCCGAACGGCCGCGTCGGACCGTTCGTACACGTCCACGCAACCCGTCGCCGCGACGAGGGCACCGACCAGCGTATCTCGATGCGCAGCCACGCCGGCCGCGAGGCACTGGATGACGAGTTGGGCGTCATAGCGGTCGACGACAAGTCCTGGCAGGCCGTCGGCTTCACCAAAGACCAGCCGCACGGCATTTGTGCGGCCGGCGAGATGACCTCGGCGCTCGACGGCCCGGGCCACGCGGGCCGCAAACCATGAGGGGTCGATTCGATCTCCGATGTCGAACGACCAGACGCGAGCGCGGATCATGGATTGTGGGCTCCAGGCTGCCCAGGCGAGAAAGCCCCCCCGGGAGTCGATGAGCGCGACGGTGGCGCCACTGACCGGGTCGCCGATGACATGCTCGATGGCCCCGGCGTAGAGCCAGGGGTGGCGTCGTTCGAGCGAACGCTCTTTGCCGTCGCGCACGATCACCTGAGATTCAGCCAGGCCGGGCGGCAAGCTCGCTCGGGGGCTTGCCTTCGAGCTGTTGCGGGGGCTGGTTTGCTGGTTAGTTTGTTGGATGGCTCGCGGACTTGCGTCCGCTCGTCGGCTGCTCCGCGGCGGGCGCCCGTCAGCGGATGGCTTTCTGAGGGCTTTGTGGCCCGGGGGACTGCGGCGGTTCACGCGGGGCCGTCACGCCTGCGCGCGCGGGGGTGCGCTGCATCGTAGACCGCGGCGAGGCGCTGAAAGTCCAGCGACGTGTAGATCTGGGTAGTCGAGATATTGGCATGCCCCAGCAACTCCTGGACGCCGCGTAAATCGGCGCTCGATTGCAGCAGGTGGCTGGCAAAGGAATGGCGCAGGACATGGGGGTGCAGGCGAACTGGGGCGCCACGCAATCGGCCCAGTGTTTCGATGCGCGATTGAACGGACCGGGGCGCCAGACGGGTCCCCCGGGTGGACAGAAACAAGGCGTCGGGGTCGGCCTGTGGGTGCGTCACGACAAATTGAGCGCGGACTTGGAGCCAGTGAAGCAGGGCCTGCGCGGCGGTTGCGCCGATCGGCACCAGGCGGGTCTTATTGCCTTTTCCCAAGACGGTGGCTTCGCGCTCTGGCAGATCAATCCAGGCTTTGGAGCGGCGGCCGTCGCGCTCGCTCCAGGCGCAGTCCAGCGTAACCAACTCGGTCAGGCGCAGCCCGCAGGAGTAGAACAATTCGGCGATCGCGTGGTCGCGCACCGACAGAAATTCGGGGCTGGCGTCGTCCGGCGACTGATCAAGCAGTCCCGCGGTGGCATCGGGCGAGAGCGCTTTCGGTAAACGCTGGCCAGCGCGGGGGGCACGGATCGGTCGGGCCGGATTGGCGGGCGGACCGCCATGGCGCGCAAACCAATCGAAAAAACCGCGCCATGCCGATAGGCGGCGTGCGACCGAGCGTGGCGAAAGTCCGTCGCGAATGGCTTGCGCTATCGAGCGCCGCAGAGTGGCTTCGCCGATATGGGTGAGCGCCTCCGGCGGGCTTTGCGGATCGGCCAGCACGGAAATCTCGCGACCATAGGCAGCAAGGGTCCGGGCACTGTAAGCGCGCTCGACACGTAGGTGCTCGAGCCAGGCTTCAATGGGTTTCACCGGATCGGATCGGGTGGCGAGCGTTGGTAACGGGTGGGTTGCAGTTTGGCTTAGTGCGGCGCCAAGACGAGCCGTGACAGCGAGGCACTGGCAATTTCCGCAATTCGCTCCAGAAATGCCGTACCCATCGCCGGATCGAACCGGTTTACGTCGGCCGAGCCCAACACCAACAGCCCAAACGCGTGCGCGCTTGCACCGACCCGCAGGGACATCATCGCCATCGAACGCGTCGAAGCGCCGCGATCCTCGAACCAGGCGGCCGCGCCCTGATCGGTACGGGGTCCGCAGTGCGGCGTCCGATTTGCATCGGCCCACGCTTGAATCGATGCATCGACCGGTTCAGCCCAGTCGTGGGTTGATACGTTTGGGGTGGTTGCTCCAGTCGCTCCGGTCGCTCCAGTCGCTCCAGTCGCTCCAGTCGCTCCAGTCGCTCCAGTCGCTCCGAGTGCACCAACGCCCCAGAGCCGCAGGGCCACCTGGGGGACCGCAAATCGCTCGTGCAAGCCCTGGGTAATACGGTCGGGTAACTCGGCCGGGTCACGCACCAGCAGTAGCGGTCGGGTCCACTGATGCAGTCGACTCGTGATGGCGTCGTTCTCTTCCCCGTGGCGCAGCAGATCGGCCAAGCGCAATTCAAGGGCCTTATAACGCTGGCGCAGCACATCGACTTGACGCTCCATCAGCGAAACCGTCCGCGCGCCGCTCTGATGACTGAGTTGCATCGAACTCAGTAGTTCCGGGTGGTCTTCCAGAAAACTGGGATGCTCCATCAGAAAGCGGGCGACCGCGTCCGCATCTGGAGCCCCGTTTGCGTTGATCTCAGGGGCGCTGGTGCTGCCTGGATGGGTTGCAGTGGGGTGGTCTGGATTGATCGGTGGATTCTCAGGTGGCATGGGGATTCCAGAGCGGCACTGGGTAGGGCGCTAAGTTGAAGGGTGTGGGGTCCAGGGAGTGTCGGCCGAGGAAGTTTCGACTAGGGGATTGTCGGCTGTGGGAAGCTCGATTTCCCCCGCAAAAACGGTCTGCGCCGGCCCGGTCAGATAAACCGGCGCAATCGAGTCCCCTGCGGCCCCATGCCATTCAATTCTTAACACACCGCCCAGTGTGATGATTTCAACGGGGCTCTGGAGTCGTCCCATTTGAATCCCCGCGACGGCGGCGGCGCAAGCGCCGGTGCCGCAGGCGAGGGTCTCGCCCACGCCGCGCTCCCAGACCCGAAGTTTGGCGTGATGGAAATCGAGGACTTGCAGGAATCCGGCGTTGACGCGTTGGGGAAACCGCAGATGGCGTTCTATTTCGGCGCCCTCCACCGTGACCGGTGCCTGATCGACATCGGCGATGCACTGCACCGCATGCGGATTGCCCATCGACACCACGACCACCTCACGCCTACGCCCCTCTCCCAAAGGCAGGTCCCATAGAAGCGCCTCGCCTTGGTGGCGCGCGCTCAGCCCGATCGTGTCGAATGGGATCTCGTTGGGCTGGAGTCGGGGTGCTCCCATATCGACCCGAACCCTGCCATCGGCGTCGAGGCTCAGGGTGATCAGGCCACTGAGGGTCTCGACGCGCAGCCGGGTCGAATTCGTCAGCCCCTGATCATGAACAAAACGGGCAAAGCAACGGGCGCCATTGCCGCATTGCTCTACTTCGCCTCCATCGGCATTAAAAATACGGTAGCGAAAGTCGGCATCGGGCTGGGTCGGGGCCCCAACGATCAATATCTGGTCGCAACCAATCCCGAAGCGGCGGTCGGCTAGCCACCGGCAGAGGGCTGGCGTGGGCTCGAACGCTTGGCGCAACGCATCGATGACGACAAAATCATTGCCGGCACCGTGCATTTTGGAAAATCGCAAGCCCATGCGCCATTATCCTCACAAATCGACATAAACCGGGGTCGCCTCTGGGGGCTGGGTCTTGAACCGTTTGTGGGACCAAAGGTATTGCGCGGGGATTTGCCGCACCTGCGCCTCAATGTACGCGTTCATCCTGGTCGCAGCCTGGGTGTCATCCTCGCCCGGAAAATCGTTCCAGGGCGGGTCAAATCGGGTGACGTAGCCCTCCTCATGTAGGCTGGTGACGACGGGGACCACAACCGCACCGGTGAGTCTTGCCAGTCGCGCGACGGTGGTGACGGTGGCGGCGGGGATTCCAAAAAATGGCACGAATACCGCGTCGCGCGGCCCCAGGTCCATATCCGGTAGCAAATAAAACGGGATGCCCGCTCGGAGCGCACGCAGTGCCGGGCGCAAGCCTTCTTGGCGCGACAAGAGAAGCGGGTTATTGAAGCGGCTACGACCCGCTCGCATGGCTTCGTCGAGAACAGGGTTTTTTTGTTTGGCGTACATCGAGACAAATTGGGTCTCGAGTTGGATCCGCAGTCCCCCGGCGTCAAGGCCCAGGAAGTGGGGAGCTAACAAGATCACGGGGCGCCCCGCTTGCGATTGCCAGTGCTCAAGGCCCTCGAAGCGCACCAGACTGCGGATTCGATCCGCGCTGCCCGACCAAAAAATAAAGCGCTCGACAAACGTTCGTCCAAAACACGCGAAGTGCTCGCGGGCGATGGCGAAGCGTTGCGCCTCGGTCCGCTCAGGCAAGCATAGCCGCAGATTGATCAGGGTCACCCGCCGTCGTGGTCGGGCAGCCCACCACAGAACCGTTCCTAAGCCGAGCCCGATCCGCCGCACCACCGGGTAGGGGAGGGTTGCGATGGCGCTCAATAGTCGGAGTGCGAGGCGGGAAAAAAAGCGCCCGATCATGGGGGGAGGGTTGGTGGTGTGATCGTTGAATCCGAGGCAAAAAGGTTGGGTCCGGGGACGCCCGCGGGTTGTTTATAACGGTTGTAACCCCAGAGGTACTGTTCGGGAAAGCGACGCACAAGCCGCTCCATGGCGGCATTGAGTGCGGCGGGTGTTGGGGACTCGGGAAAAGCATCAACATGAACCCGCCATCCGCGCCCCTGACCCAGGCGCTCGGCCACTAACAGACACACGCCCGCGCCAGTGGTTTGCGCGAGTCGTCCCGGCAGGGTCATGGTGTAGGCGGGCTGCCCAAAAAACGGGACCCATTCGCCCTCGCCGGCATCGGGGACCTGATCTGGCAGCAAGCCCACGATTTCGCCACGGCGCAGCGCGCGCAGGAGTGTTCGCACGCCGGCCAAATTCGCGGGGGCCGCGCTTAAGCCGGGAATCGCCCTGGCCCCCTCGACGAGCGCGCGAAAGGCGGGTTGCCGGGGCGGCTTGTAGAGCACCGTAATCGGGGCCAGTTTGGCGCGGCAACGCGCGGCGACTTCAAAGCAACCAAGATGGGGCGTCAGCAGCAAGACCCCTTTGCCCTGGGCGGCCACCCGGTTGAGGGGGGACCAGTCAATCGGTCCGATCCGCGACAGGACTTCATCGAGGGGGCGCAACCAGACCCAGGGGAGTTCGAGGGCGAAGCGGCCCGCCTCGGCCGCCGCCCGTCGGCGCATTGGACCGCTACTCAGCCCAGCGACCCTGAGGGTCTGGTCCAGTTTTGCCCGGTAGCCCGGCGATAAGGCATAGACCAGCAGCCCCGCGCAGGCTCCTAAGGCGTGGAGCGCGCGCAACGGCAGACGCGACAGAACCCAAGCGGCGGTTTGAACGAGGGTGCGCAGTGGTGCCGCGGAGCTGAAGTCGAAACGAAACAAGGGCAACGTGGAAAGCCTGACGGGTGCTGCGAAAGGGGGGTAAACGTGGGTCGAGTGGGAGGCAACCCACGGGATGCTATATTGGACCTGCCGCCGACTTAATAGACAACTTGCGGGGCGGCCTACAAATACCGCTAAAGCGTCGACCGCTCCTGGGGAGGGCCGGCCGACTGCCAGGCCCTTTCTCCCCACTTTGGAAGCGAAACTTATGAGTAATGACTACCTTTTTACCTCGGAATCCGTCTCCGAGGGGCACCCGGACAAGGTCGCCGACCAGATCTCCGATGCGATTCTGGATGCGATTCTGGCCGAGGATCCTTTTGCGCGCGTAGCCGCCGAGACCTTGTGCAATACCGGCTTGGTCGTGTTGGCGGGTGAGATCACGACGCACGCCCAAATCGATTACATCGATGTGGCTCGGGACACGATCCGCCGCATTGGTTACGACAATACCGAGTATGGAATCGACTATCGCGGCTGTGCAGTGTTGGTTGCATACGACAAACAAAGCCCCGACATCGCACGTGGGGTGGATAAGGCGCATGACGATGATCTCGACCAGGGTGCTGGCGATCAGGGCCTGATGTTCGGTTACGCCTGCGACGAGACACCCGAACTCATGCCGGCGCCGATCCACCTCGCCCATCGGCTGGTCGAGCGTCAGGCCGATCTACGCCGCGATGGCCGGCTGCCCTGGTTGCGTCCCGATGCCAAGAGCCAGGTCACGCTGCGCTACGTCGATGGGCGGCCGGTTGCGATCGACACCATTGTGCTGTCGACCCAGCATGCGCCCGATATCGCGCTCGAGACCCTGCGGGAAGCCGTAATCGAAGAAGTGATCAAGCCCGTCTTGCCGCGCGATCTGGTGAAGGGTGACATCCGTTATTTGGTCAATCCCACCGGACGGTTTGTGATTGGCGGTCCGCATGGCGATTGTGGTCTGACCGGCCGCAAAATCATTGTCGACACCTATGGCGGTTCGTCGCCGCACGGCGGTGGTGCGTTTTCGGGCAAGGATCCGAGCAAGGTGGACCGTTCAGCCGCTTATGCAGGTCGTTATGTTGCAAAGAACGTGGTGGCGGCCGGCCTGGCCGCCCGGTGCCAGGTTCAAGTGAGCTACGCGATCGGGGTTGCCCGGCCGACCTCGGTGATGGTGACGACCTTTGGTACGGGTCGAATCCCGGACGACCAGTTGGCCCGGCTGGTGCAGGAGCACTTTGACCTGCGCCCCAAGGGGATCGTGCGCATGCTCGATCTGCTGCGGCCGATCTACACCAAGACGGCGGCGTATGGTCATTTCGGCCGCGAAGAGCCCGAATTCACCTGGGAGCGCACCGACAAAGCCGCTGCATTGCGAGCGGCTGCCGGGATTTAAGTTCGGTTCAGAGTCCGCCGTTTCAACCTCGGATCAGTCGGCGTAAACGCCGGCTGATTTGATCACGGGACCCCATTTGGCGATCTCGCTGGTGACATACTTTTTGTGCTCACCCTGCTCAACGCGCCGGTCGTTCACCACAATCGCACCCAGGCCCTCTTGTTTTTTCAGAAACTCTGGATCCTTGAGGGCCGTGACCAAAGCGGCGTTAATTTTCGCCTGAATGTCGGCCGGCAAGCCTTTGGGGCCATAGAGGCCGTGCCAGATTGCCACCTGAAAGCCCTTCTGCCCAGACTCTTCGAGTGTCGGAACGCCCTTCAGGACCGGCGTTTCGATGCGCTTACTGGTCGTGACTCCGTAGACCTTGATCCGCTTGCCCTCAATTTGCGCCGAGGTGCTCGTGGTTTGGTCACACATCAGGTCAACCTGATTGCCGATCAGGTCGGTCATGGCCGGGGCGGTGCCTTTGTAGGGCACGGTCGTCATGTCGACCTGGATCGCCTGTTGCCACAACATGCCACACAGATGTGAAGCCGATGCAAGCCCTGCGTTGGCCAGATTGATCTTGCCCTTGTTGGCGTTGGCCCAGGCCACCAGCTCCTTGTAGTTGTTCGCCGGCAATTCTGGTTTGCCGACGAGGGTCATGGGCACTTCGTTGATCATCCCGAGGTATTCGAAATCGCTCTCGACTTTGAACGGCAGGTTTTTCACCAGCGACGGGAAAATGCTCATCGCAATGTGATGGACAAGCAAGGTGTGGCCGTCCGGGTTGGCCCGAGCAACTTTGGTGGCCCCGATCAATCCGCCTGGACCGCCCGCAGCGTTTTCGACAGCAATCGGCGCGCCGAGGGTTTTGCGCATCGCTTCGGCCAAATCTCGGGCCACGCGGTCAGTCGGCCCGCCCGCTGCAAAGGGCACGACAAAAATGATCGGCCGGTCTTTGTTGGGATAGTCCGTGGCCTGGGCGTTTGAAGCAAGTGTGGCGGTGAGCGCAGAAACGGCAAGCGTGCACGCCAGCGCTAAGTTGCGAAGAATCAAGTACGACTCCAAGAATGAACAATCGGTACCGCAATTCGCGACAACAGATTGAGATGAAAATGGACAGCGTTTGAGCGCGCTGTTGTATCTTCGCACGCCCCAAGACCGCGATGGTCTCTGAGGGGTCAATTTAAGGAAAACCCGAATGGGGTTGGCCGAGCACCTTGGGCCGATGGGCGGGCGCTTGGTTGTACAGTGGCGATTCGATTCAACCGCTGGTATTGAAATTCCCCTAAGTCGCGGGGATCTGGAGAACACGACCCATGATTGCAAAATCAAATCCGAAGTTTGGCCTGACATCGTTCAGCTTGTCGTCGACCGCAGGCCGATTCATGATGGGACTGGCCCTGAGCCTTGCAGCGGGTCTTGCAGGCGCGCAGTCCTACCCAAGCCGGCCCGTCAAGCTGGTTGTACCCTTTGCGCCGGGTGGGACCACCGACATCATTGCCCGCGTGGTGTCGCAGGGTATCTCGCCACATTTTGGGCAGCCGATGGTTGTCGAGAATAAGGCCGGCGGTGGGGGCGTGGTGGGCGCGAATGAGACTGCAAAAACAACGCCGGATGGCTATTCTCTCGGGGTGGCGACGGTCTCGACCACGGCGGCCAATCCGGCGATCAATCCAAAGATTCCCTATAACGTCCTGACGGATTTCACGCCGATCACCAACATTGCGGCCACTCCCAATGTCATCGCCGTGCATCCGAGTTTCCCGGCCCGCAATTACGCCGAGTTTGTCGCAGCGCTCAAAAAGGCGCCGGGTCGTTACAGTTATGCCAGCTCGGGCACTGGCGGAATCGGGCACTTGCAGATGGAGCTCTTCAAGAGCCTGTCCGGAACCTTCGTTTTGCACATTCCCTACCGTGGCGCCGGTCCAGCACTCAATGACACCGTGGCCGGTCAGGTCCCGGTTATTTTCGACAACTTGCCCTCGGCCTTGCCCTTCATCAAGGACGGTCGCTTGATTCCGATTGTCGTCGCAGCGCCGAGCCGCCTTTCGGTGTTGCCCAATGTGCCGACCTTTAAGGAGATCGGCCTGGACCCGGTAAACCGGATGGCGTACTACGGCATTTACGGCCCTAAGGGTCTGTCTGCCGAGGTGGTTGAAAAGGTCCACAGCGCGGTGGTCAAGACCTTACAGGATCCTGCGACCCGCAAGCGGATCGAGGACACGGGCTCGATCATTATTGCCAACAAACCTGAAGAATTCGCGGCGCAGATCAAGGCCGAATTGACCGTGTATCAGGACGTCGTGGCGCGCCAAAAGCTCGCACTGGATTGATCACTGGACAAATCAGGGGCTTAACCACTTGGCCCGACCGATTCGGAAGATTGTGATCTCAGCGCTGCTGGCCCTGCCAATTTCGGCAGGGCTTTTGTTCGCTCATACCTGGTGGTTTGAGCCACTCAAGCTTTCGTGGTTCTACGACCGGATTTTTGTGCAGCAACTGCTCGAATCGCCGATGACGCTCTCGAGCCTGCAGTTGCTCGACACCACGGGCCTTGCCTGGTACTCGGACCGGCTCGATGATTTTTCAATCGCGCAGGAGGATCGTCAGTTCGAAATTGCCCGCAAGAACGCGGTCATTTTCAAACGCTATCCACACGATGACCTCACTGGGCAGGATCGGACGTCTTGGCGGATTGCGGAATTTCAGTTCAGACAACAAGCCGAGGACGAGCGCTGGCGTTGGTATGGTTACCCGGTGAATCCGCTATTCGGCATTCAGTCGCAACTGCCGGACTTTCTGATCAATATTCACGCAGTGGCGAATGAGACTGGGGCGCGCGATTACATTGCCCGCATGCGGGGTTTTCCACAGGCTTTTAATCAGGTGCTTGAAGGGCTGAAAGTTCGCGAAACCAAAGGCTTGCTGCCGCCGAAGTTCGCAGTTGAAAAGACGATTTTGCAGATTCGGGATTTCATTGCGCCCGCGCCCGCGCAACACCCGTTGGCCAAAGCGCTCGAGAGCAAACTGGCTTCATTGCCAGCCGGCAAAATCAGCTCACAGGCCCAACAAACCCTGATGGCCGAGGCGGTGGTGGTGATCGAACGCGATGTCTACCCGCCGTATCAGCAACTGTTGCAGCACCTCGAGGCGCTCGGGCGCAAGCCCTTGAATAACGACGGCGCGTGGCGCCTGCCCGAGGGCCGCGCATATTACGAGTATTTGATCGCGCGCCACACGACGACCCGGGCCACAGCCGACGCGCTGCATCAAGAGGGCTTGCGCGAGGTCGAGCGCATTGGGCGTGAAATGGACGCCATCCTGGCTCAGCAACAGATCCCGGGGGCAACGCGTGCGGTCAAGATCAATACCCTGGCGGGACGGTCGGATCAGTTGTATCCCGATACCCCAGCGGGCCGCGAGACGATTCTGAAGGACTATCAGGCCATCCTGGATGAGGCGGATGCGGCGTCCCAGCAGGTGTTTGATCTGCGGCCCAAGCTCGGGGTCACGGTGCGTCAGGTCCCCTCCTTTTCCGAAAAAACTGCGCCGGGCGGTTACTACCAGCCGCCGTCGCTGGATGGCGATCGGCCGGGGGTGTTCTTCGCAAATTTGTACAAAATTGAGGGCACGCCGAAGTTCACGATGCGCAGCCTGGCCTACCACGAGGCGATTCCAGGCCACCATTTTCAGATCGCCCTGCAAATGAAGATGGAGGACCTGCCATTTTTCCGTCGCGCCAGCGGCTTCACGGCCTATGTTGAAGGGTGGGCGCTCTACGCCGAGCGATTGGCCTGGGAAATGGGCCTCCAAAAAGACCCGCTGAATGATCTTGGGCGATTGCAAGCCGAAATGTTCCGCGCCGTGCGGCTTGTGGTGGATACGGGTATGCACGCCAAGCGCTGGAGTCGCGAGCAGGCGATCGATTACATGGTGCAGCAAACCGGGATGGCCGAGAACGAGGTCACGGTCGAAATCGAGCGCTATCTCGTGATGCCGGGTCAGGCGCTGGCCTACAAGGTCGGGATGATGAAGATTCTTGAACTGCGCGCATACGCCCAATCCAAGCTTGGCGATCGATTTAATCTCAAGGGTTTTCATCGCGTCGTTCTTTCGCAGGGCGCAGTGCCTCTGGATATTCTTGAACAGGTGGTCCGCGAATGGGCTTCGAGCTGATTCACACCCCGGCTGCGCTGATCGATCATGCGCAGATGAACCGTAACATCGCCCGGATGCAAGCACGTATGGAGGCGCTCGGCGTGCGCTTTCGGCCGCATGTGAAAACCACCAAATGCGTACCGATTGTGCGCGAGCAGATCGCGGCGGGTGCTTGCGGCATCACCGTGTCAACGCTCAAGGAGGCAGAGCAGTTTTTTGCCGAGGGCATCGACGATATTCTCTACGCGGTCGGCATGGTGCCGGCAAAGCTCCACCAGGCTGCGGCGCTGGTGGCGCGGGGATGCGCGCTGAAACTGATTGTGGATAACGTCGAGGCCGCGCGCGCCATTGCTGAATTTGGCCGGACCCACCGCCAGGTCTTTGAGGTGTGGCTGGAAATTGATACGGATCAGCACCGATCGGGTCTGGCGCCCGAGGGTTCGGCGTTGCTTGAGGTCGGTCGGGCGCTCGCGGGAGATGGCGCGAGCTCGGGTGATTCGGCGCAGGGTGGCGCCAGGCTCGGCGGGGTCATGACCCATGCGGGATCGAGCTACGCCTTGAGCACGCCCGCGGCCCTGCAGGCCATGGCCGAGCAGGAGCGGGCGGGGTGCGTTCGCGCGGCAGAGCGGCTGCGTGCGGCCGGGCTGCCGTGCCCCGTTGTCAGTGTTGGCTCCACTCCGACCGCCCTCTCGGCCCGGCAACTCGACGGTGTCACCGAGGTGCGTGCAGGCGTTTACGTTTTCTTTGATCTGGTGATGGCCAACGTAGGCGTTTGCGCCCCCACGGATATCGCGCTCAGTGTCTTGACCACAGTGATCGGGCACCAGCGTGATAAGGGCTGGGCACTCGTGGATGCGGGTTGGATGGCGATGAGCCGAGATCGGGGCACGCAGGCGCAAGTTCGCGACTATGGTTATGGCCTCGTGTGCGACGCGCTCGGTCAGCCCCTCGATGCGTATGTCTTGAGCGCGGCCAATCAGGAGCATGGCATCGTGTCCCGCGTGGGCGAAGCTGACCGAACAATCGTCGAGAGATTTCCGGTCGGCACGCAGTTGCGGATTCTGCCCAACCACGCCTGTGCGACCGGTGCTCAGTTTCCCCAGTACGAGGTTCTCGGGGCCGGCGGGGCCGTACAAAGCTGGCCCCGTTTTTACGGCTGGTAAATCAGCGGGCCATCGCCCCACGTCGCCTCACATTGCTTTGAAGAGACCACTGAATGTCCGACTGACCTCGAGCGTTTCCGGCCAGTCGCGCAGCCGCACCATCTGTCGACCGCGGTCATCCCGATCAACGCTGGCGATGGCGCCCACGTTCACAACCGTGCTGCGGTGGATCTGCCAGAACCGTTGCGGATCGAGCGTCTCCGCCAATTCCCGAATCGATGTCCGAATCAGGCCCGTGATGTTCGCGGATTGAACTCGGGTGTACTTTTCATCGCTGATAAAAAAAAGAACCTCGTCGATCGGAACCATTTGAATCGTCGAACCCACACCGGCCTGAATCCAGCGCAGCGCCTTATCGTTGGAAGTGCTTTGGCTGCGCAGTTGAAACAGCAGCGCTTGCAGATGGGGTCGGATCGCTTGCGTATCTTGGCCTAAGCGTTGCTGGAGTCTGGCCACCGTCAAGCGCAGCCGCTCGGGTTGTGCGGGCTTCAGGACATAGTCCACCGCCCCCCGCTCGAACGCCTGAACGGCATACTGATCAAAGGCCGTCACAAACACGATTTCGGGTGGACAGCGGTCTGCGCCGAAGTCCATCTGAATGATCTGGGCGGCCGCTTCGATACCCGTTAAGCCGGGCATGCGGATATCGAGAAAGACGACATCCGGCTTGAACTGAGCCACCAGATCAACGGCCTCCTGGCCATTGCGGGCCTGCGCCACCAGTTCGAGTTCGGGCCAGACCTCGCGCAGGCAGCCGATCAGTTGATCGCGCAACAAGCGCTCGTCATCCGCGATGATCGCCCTGACCTTTTCAATTCCGCCGGCCACCGCTGGTTGCATTTCTCTCGCCATCGCCTAATTGTCGCCCACGACCCGATAGGGCAGGGTGATTCGAACGGCTGCGCCTTCGGGCTCATTCCGAGCGATCGTTAGATTGGCATCCGTGCCATAGAGGTGCTTGAGCCGTTCGCGAATATTCGCCAGACCGCTGCCCAGTGGTGCAATGCTTGGATTGGCTGCATTGGGCGGACTGGCGCTGAAACCGATACCGGTGTCGCACACATTGATCAGCAGGCGGCCATCGGCAACCAGGGCCTCAATCGTAATCTGACCACCTTCCGGTTTCGGTTCGAGCCCGTGCTTGATCGCGTTCTCGACCAGGCTTTGCAACATCATCGGCGGGAACTCGGCCGACAGCAGTCCCGGGGGGATCCGCAGATCCGTTTGCAGGCGCTCCTCCATCCGGGTCCTCTGGATGTCCAGGTAGGGATGAATGACGGCCAACTCCTCGCCCAGGGTTCTGCGCAATTGCGCCTTGCCCTCGCGCAGGCTGGGCATCGTGGCGCGCAGGAGCGCAATCAGACTTTGCTGCATCCGGCTCGCGCGCGGCGGATCGGTCTGAATCAGATGATCGATCGATGCCAGCGTATTGAACAGAAAATGTGGCTCGAGCTGCGCCTGCATCGCCGCCATCTGGGCTTCGGCAACCTGACGCCGGAGTTGCTCAGTCTCTGCAGTCTCGGCCGCCACACTGGCCTGTGCTTCGGCGCGCAACCGACCGGTGTAGGTGATTTTGATAATGATCGAAGCAACGATCCACAGGAATGCAAGATCCGTCAACAGCTTGCCGGACTCGGTGTGGATGTGGACCCGGCCCGAGCCCATGGTGTCCTTATCGTCCTCGTACTCCTCGTCGGCCTGCCCCTTCTTGTCGACCATGTTCTTGTGTATTTCCCGAATCACGGCCTCGAAGATTTCCGTCGCGTCGCTCGAGGCCGGGAGATTGATTTCCACCCGTGGCTGGTTGTCGCGTTGAATCTCGATGTGGATTTTCGGATCCTTAGGTGCTGGGGTAGGTGCTGGGGTGGGTGCTGGGGTGGGTGCTGGGGGGGGTAAGGTCTCTTCTGCCGAGTTCGCAACCAGCGTCGC
>Ga0114979_10000705_pt1 | contig 22008 bp, 19 predicted proteins | sample S_140625_EF_Meta_FD_87315 | JGI IMG/M metagenome (GOLD analysis project Ga0114979, IMG submission 87315) | Freshwater microbial communities from Lake Simoncouche, Canada to study carbon cycling - S_140625_EF_MetaG | ecosystem: Environmental > Aquatic > Freshwater > Lake | place: Lake...
AGGGGAAGGGCAACACCAAGACTCTGGCGCTAAAATGATTCATGCTGCGCCTTACACCTCTTCGACTATCATCTCTAAATCCGTAGCCCGTAGTGGTGGCAGAACTTCTTACCGTGGTTTAGTTAGAGTTGAAGAAGGAGCGCACCACTCTAAAAGCACCGTAAAGTGTGACGCTCTATTAATCGATAAAATATCACGCTCGGACACCTACCCTTACGTTGATGTTCGCGAAGATGATGTCTCGCTCGGTCATGAGGCTACAGTCTCTAGAATTAGTGATGACCAACTTTTCTATCTAATGTCTCGGGGTCTAAACGAGGATGAATCCATGGCGATGATAGTACGCGGATTTATTGAACCTATCGCAAAAGAACTCCCGATGGAGTACGCTCTGGAACTTAATCGCTTAATTGCTCTGCAAATGGAAGGCTCGGTTGGTTAAGTAATTTGAGAAAGCTACCAACTTAACTACATATTACAAAATTTTTATAGCAAGTCAATGGCTTTTTATCCTACTACTAACTTGGTTACAGATTTAATTCTTTAGCGGAGCTTAAATAAAGCGATAAACATTTGAGTGCTACTATAAGCATTTTTAGCACTATATTTCTCTACAATAGATTGGTAACCAATGAAAAGATGGCTTCTTAGTATTATCTGCGTTGTTACAACTATACTTTTCTCCTTTCTCACCCCTCAATTTTCCTACGCTATCATCAATCCCGATCGGGAGCTAAAAGTCGGCGAAGCATCATACGTAGCTTCCATTCAAACTTGGACAGGGGAGAGCTACGAATCGTTTTGTTCTGGTAGTTTAATATCCCCACTTATCATCATAACCGCAGCTCACTGCATCGTCGATTATGATCAAGATGATGCCTCTACCTGGGTTGCTTATTTTAGTGAGGATTCCTTAACCAATCCTAATGGTCTAAGAGTTGATATCGTCTCTGCTATATACCATCAAAAGTATGAAGATTCGCTCTCCACCATCCAGATTAACCCTGATGGTACTGAAACTGTGCTGAAAGAAGGATACGTTGCTCCTGGAACTTCAGAGTTTGACGCAGACATCGCTATCTTACTCCTTCGATCACCCATAGCCGATATAAAACCAGTAACCATGGCTCGTGCTACTTCTAAAATTGCATCGAACTGGCGGGTTTACGGCTGGGGAGCTACCCAATCTGATATGGTAATTAAGAATACAATGCTTCGGACGGCCTCGGTAAATGATGCTACTGTAGAAATGAGTGAACAACTCGAAGATCCTATGGAAAATATCTACGCAGCTTACGGTTTAGATACTCTAGGTCAAATTAGAACCACCTGCTTTGGTGACTCTGGTGGGCCTCTAGTGGACGGTAAAGGCTTACTAATTGGGTTAACTAGTTTTGCTATGGTGGAAAATTGCGAAGAAATTGCACCGACCGTTTATACTAAAGTATCGAGCTACCGTACTTGGATACTCCGAAATTCTATCACAATTCAATCTCGTTACGCGAGAATGAATACCTTGCCTATTGGAACCACGGTTTTTGATGCTCCTTCTCATAAGCACCCTATTAAGGTGTACGGACGTTGGTAAAGGCTTAGTACATTTCTTATTCACTTTGTAACAGATAAATATATTTCCTAAGTGGTAATAGAAGCTCCTTTTTGGCCACTATTAATTAGTGACGAGTTGAGTGATTTGACGACAATTTAAGAGATGAAATTTAAATATACATCTCAAATCCTACTTTCTCTCTACTTAACCTTCAGTTTTATACCCGCTTATGCAGTTGGAGAAACTGCCCCTACTACTCCAGTTACTACTTTAGAAACAACAGAGTCCACTAAAGATGTTGACGCAGAAGCAGCAACCAAATGGGGAAGAGACAAAGAAGGTTTACCTTATCTAGAAGAGGCTATGGCATCGAGCCAAGCCTCTGAAGAGTTAGTAAGAGATCTTATTGATTCAAAAGAGGTAGCTTCAGTCCTAATTGATGATAGTAAAAATATGATGCTCTTTACCACTTTTGGGGGAGTTTTTGTGAAAACGAGTTACGATAGTGCAGATGTTAATTTCACTCAATTTATACTTGACCAAGGGGTTAAACTTCGTTTTCATACTTTCGTTGAAGCTCCAGTAGCCGCTAAGCCGGAGGTTCTGAAAGCAAAAGAAAAAGAAGATAGTAATAATTTATCTATCCTGCTTATGATGCTCCCTTTTTTGATTATGATTTCTGGTACGGTAATCATCTTTGAAATTAGACAACGTCAAAAACGCCAACCCGCAGATGATGGAAAAACCGTAGCCTACCAGACTCGTGAAGGCCCAGCAGGTTTTATCCCAACAGTCACTTTTGAAGATGTTGCTGGTTGCGAAGAAGCAATCGAAGATCTAAGCGAAATTGTAGAGTTTTTAAAAGATCCAGAAAGATTTGAAAAATTAGGTGCTAAAATTCCTCGCGGGGCAATTTTAGTGGGCCCACCAGGAACTGGTAAGACATTACTCGCTCGTGCTGTTGCAGGAGAAGCTAGAGTTCCGTTTTTCGCAGCCTCTGGTTCTGATTTCGTGGAGATGTATGTCGGTGTAGGACCAGCCCGCGTTAGGGAGCTATTCACTAAGGCAAGAAGCGAAGAAAAAGCAATTATTTTTATCGATGAAATCGATGCAGTAGCTCGTAGTCGCGTTGCAAGCGTAAAACAAAATGCAAATGATGAACGTGAAAATACACTCAATGCGCTACTAAATGAATTGGATGGTTTTTCTAGAGGTAATATTATTCTAATTGCTGCAACCAATAGAGTCGATATTCTGGATCCAGCAATTTTACGTCCAGGAAGACTCGATAGAAAAGTGCAAGTTCCCAACCCTGATCGTAGAGGCAGAGAGGCGATCTTGGCCGTACATGCTGATGGTAAGCCTTTAGCTAAAGATGTCTCCCTTTCCTTGGTAGCCCGTAGAACTCCTGGTATGAGTGGTGCAGATTTAGCGCAAATTGTTAATGAGGCCGCTATTGAAGCCGCTCGCAAAAATCGAAAAAATATCGATGCGGAATGTTTCTCCTCAGCTGTAGCCATGGTTGCTATGGGTAGAGCCCGTAGGTCTGCCTTGGTCACTGATCGAGATCGATTAATTACTGCTTGGCATGAAGCGGGTCACACCGTGGCCGCGCTAATGCATGCTGAAGCTGCTAATCCTATGAGTGTCTCCATCATTCCTAGAGGTCACGCTGGAGGAATTACTTGGATGAGTGGTAGTGATGATCAATTCATGAGTCGCAACCAAGGCATGGCGCAATTAGTAGTAGCTATGGCTGGAAGAGTAGGCGAAGAAATGCTCCTTGATGGTGAATTTACGCAAGGGCCTTCTTCGGATCTTGAGCGAGCTACTACCCTAGCTGCCGCCATGGTTACCCGTTATGGCATGTCGCGCCGTGGTTTAGCGGTTCGAGCTGGGGAACCTGACTCAATCTCCAATGATGTAATTGAAGAAATCCTCAATACCGCACTAGTAGAAGCTCGTCTTATGCTGGAGGAAAATAAACTTTTAGTATCCGCGTTGGTTAATCAGTTACTAGAAGTAGAGACGCTTGAATACCATGAGATTTTAGAAATCGCTGCCACCGTCGAAGGTAATGATTTTACCATCGACTCAGTTCGTAGTATGCTGGATGAGTTTAAAGATGATTCCCAAAAAGTAATCTCAAAAGCTCGAAAAAGATTAAAGAGTAAGATGCGTCTAGATAAAGTAGAAGACGAGAAATTTATTTTCTCAGAGCCTACTGCACCTAAAACTAAAAAACTATCTAAAAAGAGAAAAACTAAAGATACCACTCTTGAGAAGTTGTAATTTTTGGTACCACATAATATTAGTACAGCAAACGTTACCCTTATAAATCATTTTACTAAGTTACTTTTCTTTAAAGATTTATAGTTTTAGCTATTAGCTTTATAGTAAATAACTAATAATAACTCAACTTTTAAACTATCTTCTGGTAATATCTTTATCGTAAGTTACAAACGCTAAACTTGCATCACGTTCTACTTTACATACTTCATCTCTACAAAACTCGGCCAGATACTCTTTAGTCGGGTATTTTACAGCACTTGGGGTTAGCAAGGAGAAGAAGTAACCTTTATAGCAAAAAGCATTATTTTTACAATCATTAAAAACTTTATTAGACGTCTCTAAACTATGGTCACTATTATAATTGTAGCGATCAAAAACCGCTGTACCTTTGGTAAAGTAACAGTTATTCTTGTAATCACCTACTAATGTATCGCAGTACTGATTCATTTCTATAATACGCTCCTGGTACCTCCTCACAGTTACTATTTTATTGTCAAAATCAGGATTTAGTGATGGATCTGATAACTGAGTAGTGTACGGCCTAAAGATAGCAATTTTACAAATCGCTTGGGCATTTGTATTACTGTTCTCACATAATTTATTTACTTCTGTCAGATTCATATCTTTATAACGATCTCTATGATCATTAAAGGTTTTCATAAAGTAACCTTCACTACATTTTACGTAAAAATTCACTCTCTCTCTTTCATACTCTAAATTTGGGTATTTTAAGACCAACGCATCAGTTAAATCGATACACTCGTTAGCCACCTTTATCGGAGTGTCTTTTGTTAGGCTATAGGCGTGACCAACCCCATGAAGACACGAAGCCTCTCTTGGTATTACCTCCATAGAGCAAAAAATTAGTGACATCTCCATCACCCCTTTAGAACCTTCATACTTTGCATAACCCTCTTGTATACCATGTAGAAAACCGGCCTGACAGATATCCATATCCAACTTATAATTTATTAATAAATCTTCTTTCGAGTAAGTTTTGCTATAATGATCCCCTAACTCGTGAAGAACCATATGACATGATCCCTTAAAGCCATCATTTAACTCTATATCTTTTACATAGGAACTTATTTTTTTGATATTAAAATCTTCTACAATTTCAAGAAAGCATAGTTCACGATCGTGGTTTTTAACTATAGCTTGACAGTTTAATAATTTTTTTTCATTTTTAGCAAAGGTCCCTGACGCTGTCTCTTTATTTAAGTTTTTTACGTTTAAACTCAGCACTAAAGATGCAATAAGTAATATCGCTCCCGAGAGGTAAAACAATTTCTTCATACTACTACTTTACCGAAAAATATTCTATTACCTAGTATTATATTCATTGAAAATATTATAATTATATAATTTTTATAAAAAGAGGTTTTTCGAGCATAGCATTAAGAAATGAATAAGCACCAAATACAAGGATACCGAACCACTTAGCTAAGTATTCTGACGTTAAAAAGCGGATTAACCTCACCTGCTTTTAATCAATTAAAATTAATAATTAATGTAGTAAGCATAACAAAGCTTATTGAGAAATTATATAGTTTTTGTCGGGCTTAATGGTAAATGTTTTCTGACTTTTATCTTTAAAGGTAACAATAATCTTGCCTTCTTTAGCATCACCAAAACCTATGACTATAGGTACGCCAGAAGAGGTCACCCCAAAGTTTTGCTGGGAGAAAACATTCCATAATGTGTAAGGTTTATGATTTTTAATCTTAATTTGAACACGGCAACCTGTACATAAAGGAGTTGAATTACCTTCTCCTCCTTTACCCTTTAAAGTTAAGGTACTGCTACTGCCACCACCACGGTTGAGGAGCAAGATTGGGGCATGCGACTCGTATCCCCAGAGCATAAGATCGTTTCTCTTATCGCCATCAAAATCCGCTACATATACCTTGTTTAAGTATACTGGAGATTTCAAAGCTCTTAGTAGCGAGTAACTAGTGTCTGTAAATTTGTTACTCTCATCTAAAGTCATTAGATAGGGTTTGTCAAAGTTTGATTGGAATGTTTCATCCGCTCTACCTGAAGCCAAATCGCCAGTGCCCACAATTAGTTGAGGATAGCCGTTATTACTTATATCAGCAAATATAGCTCCAAATGCCCAGCCAGTATTGCTTAAATTATATTTAACTGCCTCTTCGCCAAATTTTTTCGTGTTATTACTGGTATAAAATCTATTTCCATGCCACGCAAAACATTTACGCCCAACTTCGCATTGCTGGGTGAATGTTGAGGCTGCATCAGAGACGAAAAATTGCTCATTCTCCTCTCCTTCAAGATTAACGGGAGTTACACCCATGCCAGCGGTAGACAGCATAATATTTGATTCGTAAGACTTGTCCTCAAAGAGTTTTCCACCTTTTGTAGACCATAACATATGGTTAGCCTGGCCATCGCCAATTTCTAGGATATCATTCCAGCCATCGTGATTTAGATCCATGACCATCACTGCGTATGAAGCGTACCAAATACCATTAGGTACCTCTGTTTTAGCTAGGTAACTACGACCAGTCCAGTTATTTTGTAGTTGAGGAATACTAGTGGTAGTATCTTCACGAAAGTATGGAGCTACCCCTGTATTTCTTAAGATTCTTACTGGGCTTGAGATATTTTGCTCGCTCATACCCGGAGATTGCCATCTATTGGCAATAACAATATCATCTCTTCCAGCATTAGAGAGATCGCCCAAAGATATGGAGAATAGCTGGCCATTTAACTTCTCAACCTCGGTCGAGATGATGGCTTCTCCATCGAAATTTCCTTTTCCATCGTTAAGTAAAGTTACCACTCTATAATCGGTAAGTTGCGGGGAGACAAGGTCAAGGTGCCCGTCCTGATTTACATCTAGTAGCGTAACCCCCTGGAAAGGGCAATCTTTTGTCGGGCTAGGCATATTAGTAAGAACCTTACTAACGAATCTTCCGCCCCCAATATTTCTATAGTAGTATAGGGAACAATCTCCCTTATAGTAAAAAACCGAGGGTAGCATAGATCCATCTACTACACCAACAGCCGTAGCGGTAGACATTAAGTCTCTCCGGCACTGATCAAGTAAGGTAAAGGGAATTGTACCTCTAGTTAAAGTTCTAAAGTCCAAGAATGAGTACTGGTACCCAGCGGCATCGGCTAACTGTTTAATTAACACATTGTAACTCTCTTGGTTAATCTCCCCATTATTGAATAAGAGTTTGGCTTTTTCCGCGCCACATGCTCTACTTGGGTAATCGGTTGCAGTCTCACCGAGCGCTCTATCAATTTGAGTATAGGTGGCAACTTTACTCTCTATTTTAATTTTCTCCGGTTTAACAAAATTGATCGCGAGAATGAAGACTAGCAAAAATATTATTGCCACTCTAGATTTTGAAAATAATCCTTTGCTAGGATTTTCTGATATATCATTTTTCATTTGCTACTCCTTCTAATGTCGGTTAACATACTATTTCTCAATTCCTTTAACGTTTCCATTACTTTACCACCTCAGAGGATATCTCGGCATAACCTTTATCCACTCTGTCAGCAATGCATCTACCTAACATCTCTCCTGCAGCGGTATCGATAGGGTAGTGGAAGCCTGCATTAATGCGCGACATGCTCGCTTCTTGAATCGCTGCTGTTACTGAGGGCCATTGGCGAGTCCAAGCCTTAGCATACAAATCTGGAGGTAGCTGATCTCGAAGTGGTACATTGCCCAGCGATCTAATTATAATATTTCCTGCTGAAGAGGAAAAGCCACTATGACCTGAAGGGAAGGATGGGTGATTAGGAGTATCTCTTGGTAGTTTGTTTACTGGTGCACCATAGAGATTTTTCCATAGCGTTTCGGGTCTTAGCAAATTAACTCCATACTTAAATTTCCAAACCATGATCGCAGCATCAAAATCCGCCATCGCCATTTTACCGATTAACTCACTGGCTTTCGCCTCTTCTATTGCTTGATCTTTAATTAAAAAGTTAGTAATTCTTAACCAGTACCCCGTTGGTGTTGAAGTTCCAGTACCCGCTAACCACCACAAAACATCCAGTCCGACCGCATTCTTTGGGTCAAAACTTTTGTACATTGCTTCTCCTTCTTTATTTACGGTGTCTACCGTTGGGATATTAAGGGTGCAGTTATTTACCTCTTCTACAAGTGGATATAAATTAGCAAAGGCTGGGTCTAGTGCTCCATCACCGGATCCTGTTGGCATCCACTGATAATCTTTTGGTAGCGCTTGGAATTTTTGATTTAATGCTAATTCGCCGCTATTAGTTGCGTAACCATCCTGCTCCGCTTTTTTAATTATCTTTTTTCCAATCTCATTACCTTTTTTATCTTCTGCTGAGGTTGCAATTACGCCATGTCTATCTTTGAAAGCCTGCATCTCCTTAGACATAACTGTTGAGTCTACTAAATGGTTGGCTACATAAGCTCCAGCGCTAGCAATCACTTTGTGGTCTCCCTTACTCTCTCTAAAGGCGACATCCGCAGCCCAGAGTGAGTATCCGTAAATTCTTGAAGCATCGGTTGGGCCGAAACGCATTACTGAAATTCTCTCTTGTAATGTTGAAGAGAGGTCAACGATAGGATACATCCTGGATACTTCTAATACCTCAGGTTCATTTTTAGTTATGCCATCTTTGCTTACAATCACAGCAAGAATGATACTCGCGATGAGAAGCATGAATATAAATTTCGAGGAGAATAATTTTTTAAACATGCCTATATTATCATGCATTTTGGTATTTTGTCAAAAATGTATTGGTATTTAGGTTACCACATATTACCCAATATCTTGTGAGGCAGGAACCCCATCAACTATTAATTTACGCCAAATTAATGCTCTATTTAAGCTGGATTTTTTTAATAAATTGCACCAATTCATCGCAATCGCAACGCATTAGACCATGGTGATTGCTCCACTCTTTGGCAAAACTCGAGCCGTCGCTATGGCGTTTCTCGATCGCTTGAGCGATACTACTCTGCGCTTCTTTAATTGCATCCAGTCGGGCCTTCTTACAACACTCTTCCATTAGCTTTCCCTCTCCTTTAATTTAATTCCCATCTATTACCTACTCTCCTCCTATAATAGCGCTTGGATAGTAGGGCAGGGATAGTACCCTACCTCGCACCCTTGGCAAGTAGTAAGAGCCAACTCTCCAATCTCAAAATCCAGCGGTTCATGCAACCGTATTACCTTTAAGGTGGATTCATTACCTTGATAACGCTTTAAAAGCTTTTCGTGCGTCTCTTTACCGTTCATTTAACTTCCTCCTTTTATAATTACTTTTTATCATTACTATCCTAAATGCAAAAGTTAACTACCCCGTTACTTAAAATAAAGCGTTAAAAAAATAATAATTATTTGGCGTGAGCGACTGAACAATATAGAATTATGTTATGATCATTTTGAACTTGGTAGATAAATTTGCTATCTAATTTTTTTCTGCAACCGTAGCAAAAACCTAGATCCTTTACCTTTGCTAAAATGATACTCTTTACTTTATGTGGATCGTTATTAGCATCATTAAGGGTGATTTCCTCTAAGATGTTAGCATGGAAGCGCTCTGTTTTTTCTTGGAACATTACCTTTACAATCATTTCTTACTCCTTTGTCTCCTCCTACTCTTGGTGGGTAAATCGCTATTTTCCCACTTAAGAATCATATATGTATTTTACTATTATGATAGCACTATTATGGTATGCTAAATTTCAAAAATAAAGTTGCCACGCTTGGGCTAATTTTCACCTCTCTTTCGATGCTAGCGTTACCTACTTCGTTCGCCGTTGAATCGCCAACCAAAATTCCAGGATTAATTGTAACCAAAGGTAAGCTCAGTCAGGACCATAAAACTACTAATCTCGGCTACAATCTCTCTAAAACAATTCCGCTGGGTGGGGCGCATCATCCAGGTTGGGCCACCTGCATGGCTTATACCACCCCAGTTGCTGCTGAGTATGCCATTCACTCCATGGAGCATGGTGCGGTCTGGATTGCTTACGATAAATCATTAAAAAGTTCCGAGATTGCCGCTTTAACCGCTTACACTAAAAATGACCCATTCCTCTTACTGACCCCTGTGGTTAAAGCGCCTAATCCTATCACTGTAACAGCCTGGGGATTTCAGTTAAAAGTTGAGAAAGCCTCTGACCCTCGCATTAAAACCTTCATTAAAACCTATCAGAACTCAAAAACCACCCCTGAGCTTGGAGCGCCCTGCCAAAAAGGCATCAGCGATCCCATAATACTTACTAAACCTCAGCCAATAAATAAGTAAGCGCTCTATTTTGGCTTAATACTCTTTAGCCTGTTTTACCTTGCTATAATGTTTTAGACAACCCCTACCCACTTGAGCATGCCCCTTGCTAGCACTACTCTCTAGTTCTCATATTTGACATACTGCCTACTTTACCGTATAATTACGGTATGAATCAATCAAATCATATCTACACCAAGCTCGGAGATTTTGGCAGTAGCCTTCAAGGTGACCAAGGTACAATAAGTAAAAATGATCCATTGCTGATTGCAATTGCCGATCTTGAAGAAGTTAACGCTTTACTGGGAGTTGTCCTAGCCCACTCTGAAGGGATTGAGGAAGGCGTTAAGAGGCTAGTTAAGAGATTGCAAAATCAACTCTTTGATCTTGGGGCAGATTTAGCCCTTCCTATCCAACCTAACAATCCAACCTCCTCGGTTCGAATTGTTGAGGGAAATATTACCTACCTTGAAGAGCAGATATATTTTTATGGCGGTAAGGTTAAACCACAGAGTTCCCTAATCCTACCTGGGGGAACCTTGCTCGCATCCTACCTACATTTGGCTCGAACTGTCTGCCGCAGAGCTGAGAGATCAGTTTGGTTGGCTTTAGATAGTAACACAACCACTACCAACCCTCTAGTAGGAAAATATGTTAATCGTCTATCTGACCTACTATTTATCCTCGGAAGGTTTGCGAACCTTGCTCATGGGGATGTTCAGTGGAGTTCTGGGAATTACATAAATGAACCCTCTGACTATCAGATTCTAATTGAACTTTAGAGAATAAGTATACTCACCTTTCATGGTAAAGCGCTAGAAAATTTATGGCTTAATTGCTTAATAAGTTTGCTCGCACCTAATGGTACAGAACAATAATAGATAAGTATGATTCTCTGTTAAGTAAGTAAACTCTTCTTTAACTGATTTTCTGCAATTGTAACATAATCCTAAATCTGGGGTATGCTCCAAGATTAACCTCTTGGTACCGTCGTTATCCTCACTAGCCTCTTTAAAAGAAAGCATGGGTAGGTTATGGCCATAGAAACTATCTCGCTTTACCATGTACATCACTTTAACTATCATTATTCCCCCAGTTTAAATACAGTTGATTTGTAAATAGATATTTCAACTATTTAGAGCCGTTAGCTATGATAAAATTGCTACTCTTTCAAATATTACTTTGCAGTAAAACCAATAGCTAATTTGACTTATTAATTAGACCTTTGGATTTCTATCATCTTTCTGGTATAATAAAATTATGTTAAATTACAACAAAACTCAAAAATCCATCTTCCTTATAATGGTTGTATTACTACTAAATCTCTCTTTCCTAAATTTCGCTTCTGCGGTTAGCAAAGTTAAATATAAGTGTGAAGGTAAATTAGCTACCATCTCAGGTAAAGGTACTGTTAAAGGCACTGCTGGTAATGATGTTATCTATCTTACAGGAAAAGCAACGGTAAGGGCCGGCGCTGGCAATGATACTATCTGCGGTAGTAGTAAGGATGATACCATTTACGGCGAAGCTGGTAAGGATCTTATTATAGGCGGTAAAGGTAATGATACACTGAATGGATTCGACGATGACGACATTATTAAAGGCGGAGCTGGTAACGATGTGCTCGACGGTGGTATGGGTAATGACTCCATTTACGGCGAAGGCGGAGATGACTTTATCATTGGCAACGAAGGCGATGATTTAATTGAAGGTGGCATGGATGACGACCATATTGAAGGCGATGAGGGTAATGACAGTATTTCCGGAGGTGCAGGTGATGACTTTCTATCTGGCGGTACTGGAGATGACTCGCTCGATGGTGATGAAGGTGACGACGAGATTCAAGGTGGTGAAGGTACTGACTCCATCGAGGACAACGAGGGCGAAAACAGTATTGATGATGAGGATTATGTTGAATCATCTTTAAACGAGGGTGATCTTGATACCACAATAGGTGATTTGAATGATGATTTGGATGCCAATAACTAATTAGTTAACCTCGTTAAGTGTTAATTGGCTATCAAAACAAATTTCTCTAAATAATAACTCTTCATCTTGTTTTTTCTTAATAATTATTTTTAGAAAAGTTACTTAAATATAAAAACGTCAGATACCACATTACAACTATGCTACTCCATTTTTAATGCTTTGTTTTGTGATGCCGCAACCATACTGTAGTAATATGAGTATTTTCTCCGCAACTTGTGGTAACTGTGAACAGAGCATTATGCAGGTCGATGAGTCTCGCTGGTGGCATACCTCCATCACTAAAGAAGCTATAAAAGTAATGGGCAAGCAGGACCTCTTTGGAAAACTGATGTATAATTTCGTAAAACTCAATAGCACCAATACTAAATCTATTGATCTTATTGGAGCTTTAACCCAGTACGCTCAATCGAAGTTAGATGCAGAAGATAAAGATATAAATTTATTTAAAAAGTATACTGACCCGAAGTTTTCTGGAGTCAAAAATAGCTATGGTAACGTTGGGTGTCACGCAGCATTATTTGAAACCGACAAAAAAGCTTGGGAGTCCGGTAAAGTAAATAAGAATCTAGAGGCAAGACCCAAAGCCGGCTCTAGCAAGAAGATAGCGTAGTAAAAATTGGATAAAATCAAAGCTACCGTTATCACCTCCGCAAACTTACCGCTCTCTCTGGAACAAAGTAAGCGAGCCCGACGTTACTTTATCTCTATGATGATCCGTACCCTATGCTTTATACTAACGGTACTCCTACCCAGTCCTTATCGATGGATAGCGCTAATTTTTGCTGTAACCTTACCATACTTCGCTGTGGTAATCGCCAACGCTGGCAGAGAAACAATAGTTAATCCAAATCAGCTGAACCAAGAGAAACATTTAAGAGAGCTTGAGTAAATTATATATTTGAACTCCTGCTTCTACTCCATAAATCGATAGAGTAATTATATGATAAGGGAGTATTTTTGAGTCAAGTTTGTAAAAAATGTAATGCTAAAGCAATTTGGGCTATTGATGTAACCCATCCCGGTCCTGTAGATGTAAGATATGAAACTTACTATGCATGTGACGATTGCAAAGTTGAGGTTTCTAAAATCAGAAGTTCTGCGGTTGAGTTTCGGAAGTTATAACTTATTTCACTCTTTACGCCTTTTAATCCTTTACATCTCTACTTAAACTTAACAACTATTTACAATTTTTATATATTTTTAATATGACATTATAATTGGTAATGGTATAGTTCCAATATGCATCTAACTACAAGTTCTCATGGCTGAATTATCCCCAGGTTACTATCCTGATCCCGATAAAGCTGGTTACATGAAATACTAGAACGGAAGAGAGTGGGCTCAGCCTTTAGTGAAAGAACCAGAAATTTTACCCCAAGAGCCGAAAGTTAGGTACCAAATAGTAAATGGCAAGAAAGTTGAGTTTGAGGAGTTTGAAGGTAGTGATCTGCAAATATTTTTAACTACTAACAAACGAACTAAAAATATTTTCAATAAACTCACTAAACTCTACTTTTTAAGCGTAGATCTTTTCTCTGGAATGTCTAGATCTGATAGAAAAGTAATATTTGGGCAATATTCTCCTGAAGTAACGGAAGATGAGCTTGTTAAGGAAATGTCGTATCGGGTATTAACACTCCTACGTTTCGCCCTTTTTGCTCTTGCATTTATTATACTAGGAGTTATTTACCATGACTTATTTTTTATTATATTCGGTTTTGCATTTATTATTCTCGGAGCAATTGGAACATTTAAGAAAAAATAAATACCGGCGTTGAAGCAGACAAGGGTGCACAAATTTCTCTAGCGGAGTTGTATTTTTTTAAGTAAAGATAATTAACTAGTTGGTACAAGCGTGGTGAATATTACTAAGATCCTCTAGCGCTATCTCCATGCCCGCTTCATCCAATATCTGGTTAGTATAAAGGTAGAGATTGTTATCTTGGAAAAATATCTGGTGGTACTTGATATTTGAAGCCGCTAGTATTGCAGAAATAAGATTGTTATCTATAAATTCCTTGAGTGCAATCTCCAGATTTTCTTCAACAGGTCTAAGGATAAAGTATTTATCATCTAGTTCTGAGGAAATGGTCTCCAATTGATACTTATTTATAAACCTAAGTTTACTTATTTTATTAATACTCTGTAATCTAAAGTCACAAGGTGCGCTCACACCTTCTGCAGTAATTAATGTCGAAAAGGATTCATCTGTGGAAGTAGTTCCCTTACCAGTTCTGGTAACCAATTTGTGATAGAACTCGGTAATTGCAAAGATAAACCGATCTTTGCTCCCCCTTATAATTATGTTCGCTTCATTACGAGTATAATTTTTAGTATAAAGCGTGTCTTCCGGGTCAAGAGCGTTATAATATTCGCGAGCGTTAGAGTTATTTAAATCCTCTAAGGTGAGGCGCTCCAGATTCTTTCGCACCCACTGACCTTGCGAGTAATGTAGTAAGGTGAATTTAGCATACTTTTTAGCTGCTAAAATTAGTATATTATAAAATCCAATAAAGGTAGAGCTAATTGTTAATACTGTAGCGTCATCAATACCTAAGTGCATCGACTTAGCAATAATTATTATTATCAAAGGAGCCACGATAAAGTTAGAATACCAAAACTTTTTGATATTTTTAGCTAGATAAAGTAGTACTGCATTGGGATTATATTTTTTATAATTTGATAAAATGGCTACTTTCTCTGACTCATTGCTGACTGAATTATTGCTATCTTGGTTAATATCCATGCTATTGGCTTTGCTCCTTATCAATTAAATCATATTTTTAAGTATTCTAGTTACCAGATCTTTGTCAAGTTGATCTTAATTGGAATTATTGATTGATTGTTGCTATTCAATAATTAAAATTTATAAAGATCATTAGAGTATACGTTGGAAGTTGAATGGTTCTTCCAGTACTACATCTATATCGCATCGCTTTATCCCAATTAGAACCTAGCAATATTATAGGTTTTTAACTTTCCACTAGATGCGAAGCAAGAATTGAGGAGCCGGTATGCTTTCTTCACCATTTTGACTAATGTAAACCGCAGTACAACCAACTGCCTTAACACTTACTGGAAATTGCAAAGGAATTGCGTTATTACCTGAGTTAAAGATATAGGAACTACCACTATTGGCGATACATATTAGGCTATAGTATTTTACTAAGTTATTGGGAGTAAAAAATACGTTTACCCCTGACGTATTTCTCTGTACTACTACTTGTGGTGTTTTTATTTTCTGGAAACTAGTTTTCACTGTTTTGTCTAACTCTAAATTCATACTAGCTTTTGCATTTCGGATCCACTCTAAGTATGCAGAAACTCTAGTATAGAACGCTGGTGAGGATGGGGCACAGTTCTCTGCTCCATAAGATGTTATTCCTAGTAATATAGCCTCTCTCCCTGAAGCAACTAGCGGTCCTCCGGAATCCCCGCTACAAGGTAACGAATATTTTTTAGTAGTCTTATCGTAATACAAAGCCGGAATTTTCGTGCTAAACTTATTAAGGTAGAATGTTAAGTTTTGAATGGTGTAATTTAACTCGCCAGTATACTCATTATTTTCATTTACTCCTAACCCGATGCTGTACATCGGTTTTTTCAGTAGCTCATAATCATTAACGGGTGGAAGTTTTACATGATAGTAAGGAAGCTTATCGGTTATGTGAAGTAAGGCGATATCATTAATATTTTTCTTATCGTCATATTTTGAATGAATCGCAAAGTAATCAACTCTAGTGACCTTACCCCCGGCAGTAAAATCACCGCCAAATTTAATTGCAAATTTATCCTTGCCATCAACACAATGCGCAGCAGTTAAAACCCATTGATCATCAATTAAAACTGCAGTGCACCCCGAAGCATCACCCATGGACGAAGCATACAACTCTCCGATCCAGGGATACTCTACTTTGTTAAGTTGGCCTTTTGAGTTAATCTCTGCATTAGCATAAACTAAAGGATATGAAGCCAGTAGAAGCGTGAGTAAAGGCAATACAATCAATTTTATTTTACTCATGGACAACCCTCACTAAAATTACCGTAACCGTATCTTTGGAAAGAGTACTTTTGAGCACCTTTAGGCCATCTTCATTCATACTTGAAGTGAATAAACTATTTTTTCCAGCATCCAAGTAGCCAGGTTCTTGAAGCAGAGTTAGATAACGTTTTAGTTTATAAGCCTCGACTACCGTTGGGATGAGGTATTGATTAGCATTAATATTTTCAACCTCAGTACTTTGCAATAATTTACCAACATTGGAGCATTTACTTAAGAGAAACATGTTATTATTAACTCGATGCATTATCTCATCCCCGCCATTATACTCTTCTAAATACTCCTGGTAGCTTTCTTCACCTTTAATCTCACAAAACTCTCTTTGGCTAATGCCGTTTAAAGTATACTCATGGTCGGTCATAACAAGATACCTACCCCAATTTTCCATGGTGCCTGCATCATAAATAATTATATCTCCACCTTCAACTCTCTCCCCAACCTTGCAATTAGTTATATCGGGACAGAGTTCACTATCTTTAAGTAACTCATAGGTTGGGGGTTTGCTGTTTTGCGATATTAAACCGCCTATGGTTAGGTTGGTGCCTATTATGTTTGAGCCTGATAAATCATTATACTTACTTTTAATCAATGCTTCATTATTTTGGAAAGTTGTAACGAATAAAAAGAGCACTATGGTGGTAAAAGCTAATTTTTTACTGAGAATCTTTCTTCGTTTTTTGTAAGTTGTCTTGCTTTCGCTAACACTGGTTTGGCCAAAAGGTTTCTCACGGTAACTATTCACTAATTCGAGAAGCTGAAGTGAAGTTTCACCTTTTATATTCTCTAAGCCCAACTCAGCTCCATCTTCAATGATTTTAATTATTTCTTCTCGGTCAATACCCCATTTGCTGTCAGCTTCTTTTCGGCTTAACTCTAGGAGTAGACTATCTAAATTAGTAACCATATCAACTTTTATATTTACACTAGTAGTTAATTCTAGCGAATCTACAAGGAGTACCGTCATTAGCTTTTTCTCTCCTACATTTAATTTGGTAACTATCTCTACTTTCTTTTCAAGAAAAGTATCAATATAACTTTTATCGAATAACTCTTCTGCTGAGATATACTTGTCAAAAACATGAATTTTTTTCATTTTTTTGGTATAAGTACTGATTAGGTAGATGTTTTTACCTGTAACCACTACATGGTCGATTGATTGTTCTTGGTTAATTGGTAAAGAATGATAGATAATCTTCTCTGTTTTGAGTAACTCTAATTCAGCACCCACCGCCACCGCGGTTAGATATCTTTGGTAGAGCTCCTCAATCGGGTAATTGGGGAAGTATTGCTTCTGCTCTACAATATCTTGTAGATATTTGTGCCCCGCTAAGCGCATGAAGTTGCTATTTGCGTTGTCGCTCATATCCTTACTATCGCTTTAGCTACGTAAAAACACTGAATATCATTCTTACAAAATTTGTGATTTTTTAATTCAAAGCAAACAATTTTTGTAGCAAACATGTTTATTTCATTTTTCTATACTTTCTCTCTTATGCATCTGATCATTTCCTGGATAAACCTATACTTGGCTTAATAAAATTTTTGACGTTTTATATATTTTTGCGATATTATTAGGGTGACTAAAATTAGCAAAGAAATTAAATACCTGCTTGCCTTCACTACATTTTTTTCTCTGGTAATTTTTCATGAAGTTTGGTTCGCACTTATTAATGGACAGGTTCCCGGAGGCGGTGAAGGAGATACTGGTCAGGTTTTGTGGTGGTTGAAAATTAATGCAGAGGCTATATATAACCGCGATTTTCTTCTCTTTACCGATGCTGGTAATTTTTCGTCAGGGATTAATACTCTCTGGAATCAAAGCATCCTTGGCTTTAGTATCTTACTAGCACCGATCACAAAGTTAGTAAACCCGGTATTATCATACAATATGCTAGTAATCGCTCTGCCTTTTCTTAGCACCTTCGGATTATGGTATCTGCTAAAAACCTTAGGAAAAGAGAATAGAATATTTTGGTCTTTACTTTATGGATTTGGACCCTTAGTACCCTTGCACATTCTAGGTCATATAAATATTGCAACATTAGGTCTCCTACCTTTGATCGTAGCATTTATACATCGTTACATAAGTAATGGTAGGATTAGGGATTTGGCAACCACTCTTTTTCTTATCATCTTTCAATTTTTTACCTCTTCGGAAATCCTTTTGTTAACAGCAATTTTAGCCCTAGTGGTCTTTTTAATTGAGCTGAAGGATAAGCTAAATTTCTTGCTGGTTAAGCGTTCTTTTTACGTGGTTTTTTTATCAACTTTAGCATTAATCTATCCGGTATACTATTTCCTACGGGGAGCGCAGAGTGTTGATGGGCCAGTGCAAGATAGCGATCTTTGGAAAAACGATCTTCTAACATTTCTTTTTCCCCCAAACACCACCCTTCTCCATTTTGATAATAAAGTTAACCAGTGGGGGAGTGCCCACGAAGCTCTCGGCTACCTTGGGATATTTTTACTTGGGTATTTATTATTTTTTACCCTTAAGAGGGGTGGAAACTTTTACTACCCTATATTGATTGTAGTATTTTACATACTATCGCTGGGTCCTACGCTTCATTCTTCAATCTATAGTAGTAATTTCTCTTTACCTTACAAGCTAATCGATAATATACCGGTCATAAGTAACGCTCTTCCTGCTAGACTTTCCATATTAACATTTTTACTAATAATTCTCTATCTCTCAAGTAAAAATTATAATCAGCTGCTCATTAAAAAACTTAAGTATATTATTCCAGGAGCGCTATTTGCTTCTCTGCTTATGGCACCAATAGCTTATAATGCATCAGAGATTATTGTACCTAAGGCGGTAAAATCAGGTGCTGTATGTAAGATTTTAGCAGGTAAGAATGTATACATAGTACCCATACCTAGACCGGGTTTTGCTGGAGGTATGCTTTGGCAAGCAACTTGTAAAACAAAATTTAATACTTTTGGCACTTACAATATTATCCAATCTGAGGCGAATAAGAGGAAACCCACTTGGAGTAATTATGGGATTTTAGATCTTGTGTCCTTGAAAACTAACGGTGTGGATGTACGCGGTAGCGGTACTCTTCAGGTTGATAAAAATGCACTTTTAAAAGAAGTTAAAGATAGGGAAATTCAAATAATAGCTGTTGAGAGTAGCAATACGGCAGCCCTCTCCCTTTTTAATACATTATTTGGTGAAAATAAAAGTTTAGCTGATGTAGTCTACTGGGAGATTAACTGATAATATAGTTAAATGCCTTTAATGATAGCATATCCATATTACCATTAAATTTTTCTTACAACATATTGCATCATATGTGGTCTTCGTGAACTTTTTTTAAAGACGAGCCCGTAAAGCGGTTAGCGCCCAACTAATAGCAAGTATATCTATAAGTTCCTGAAGAATAGCGCCTTCACTAGAAGTAAGCTTTCCTACCATCGCTAAAAACATGGTCATAACGTTCTAACTATTGCCTACTAAGCGCTACATTTACTAATACAATTGCTAATAGTCTTTATAACCCTTTACTCAATTTGCGCCTCTTGATCTACCCATAACCATTGAGTTACGTCTATTACTCTTTGCTTGTCTAAAATGCTACTTTCGTAATACCTCTGCAATAAATATCAAATTAATTTATTTGCGCTGTAGGATTTTGATTAGCATCACAGTATAATCATAATATGTTTACAAAGTATCACGACAAAAATTACCATTGTTCTTACTGCGAGATGCTGATAGGAAGTGTTGAGAATGCTAAACTACATGAAAGAAATGTACACAAAGTTAAAGAACACATTGTTGAGTGTCACTGCCCCGTTTGTAAGAAATAAATTTTCTTAATATTTTGAGCATAACAAGAAATTATTCTTTTTACCTATTTGCGTATTCTCGCTTTATTCAGAGTATCAAAGCATGGTAATAACAAAAAGGTTAACATGACCGAACTTAAACCTGGATTTTACCCAGATCCCGAGCGGGAAAATTTCATTCGTCACTGGAATGGTAAATCCTGGGATGAGGTTATAAATGATTCAAAAAGTAGTGAGATAGAGGTAGAAAAACAAATTCCTCTGGAAGAGATTCCCCTTGAAGAACGCTACGAAAAATTTGAAGGAAGCGATCTAGAGGTATTCTTAACTACCAATAATAAGACTAAAGGACCATGGGGATTAATTGTTAAGATTTATGATTGGTTGGTTCTTTACATAGGAGGGGCGGTTAGGCAGACAGGAGACATCCCTGAAGGAGAGCGAAGGGGTGATGTAAAGTTCGGTAATGCTGTCTCTTATAGAAGTAGAAGAGGATTGGCTACTCGGGGACGTGTATTGGGTAGGAAAGGAACGTTAATTGCTATGACATTTTTTAGTGTAATAAATATTGCTCAAGGGATTATGTATCATGACTTATTAAGCTTACTATTTGGATTAGCATTTGCAATCATTACGGTACTTGTCTATCTAAAGAAGATGAGAATTAGTAGATAAACTAAATCTTATACCTATAACTAACAAAATTTTGGAATATACAATTCTACCTAGGCCAATTAACCGGGTTTAATTCTGGATATGCGGTAAAAAAATCAGAGGTAATTATCATAAACTCCCATTTACTAATGTAAACTATAACTAGGAAGATAACTACAAGCCCATATAAAAAATCAAAAATGCGCCGGTTTTTCGACGGATAACTATTTTTAACTTTCATCTAAATAGTTTCGACACAATCACCCTCACGCTACGAAAGCTATTTTATAATAATATAAGAAATTTGAAAATCATAAAGTAGATACTCGCTGATTGGGATCGAATGCTATTAACGGAACTTGCGCTCAAAGTGGCAATTATTGCTTCTCTAGTAAAACAATCTCTCTGCCTAACTAGTAATAACAAAATTAATTACGGGCATCAATCAGTATTCTTGCATAGTTATAGTTAATACAAGAGCTTTATGGTAAAAGGAGAAATATGTTCCGGAAATATAGGATTAATAAGCAAACAAAACTTGGGCGCAAGTTAGTTTATTTAGTAAAAAGTAATATGACATCCTATAAAAATAAAAAAAACTTAATGGCATCCTTATCTATCGCAATTTTATTACTTTTTACTAATCTACTCCCCGCTAACTCCTGGGTAATCCCCACAACAACAAATCAGAGTGGTTCATCAGGTTATGGTGGCGCTGGCGATGACCAGGGAAACGCAATTATAGAGGTTCGGGGTTACTTATACTCTACAGGAACCTTTTCTGGTATCTCAAACTTTGATAGTACTGGCATTTTAAGCCTTACATCTAATGGGGGTAAAGATATTTATATTTCAAAAGTTAATGCCTCCACAGGGGATTTTGTCTGGATAAAAGGTATAGGCGGAGTTTTGGATGATCAAGGACTTTCAATAACAGGATTTGACATGGCTCCCATTAGTGATGATCTTTACATAACAGGAAATTTTGAAGGTACTGTGGATTTTGATCCAGGAGTTGGGGTTGCTAATTTAACTTCCGCTGGCGGTACGGATATATTTATCTTAAACTTAGATACAAATGGAAATTTTAAATGGGTAAAAAGATTATGGGGAAGCGCTAACTCACAAGCCACCTCAATCACTTTAACCACCTCAACAAATAATAGTACTGTTGCTAATATTTATATTACTGGCTCTTTTGAAGGTAAGGTTGATTTTAATCCTAACAATGGTACTTACTATCTAACCTCTGCAGGGCGTGACGATCTATTTGTCTTAAATCTAACAAAAGTAGGTAACTTTGTTTGGGCTAAAAGAATAGGCTCTTCTGGTCAAGATAGAGCATACTCTATAGCGAACCACGGGTCGACAGATGACTTCCTTAACATTACGGGTACCTTTGAAGCGACAGTTGACTTTA
>Ga0114979_10000708_pt1 | contig 21991 bp, 41 predicted proteins | sample S_140625_EF_Meta_FD_87315 | JGI IMG/M metagenome (GOLD analysis project Ga0114979, IMG submission 87315) | Freshwater microbial communities from Lake Simoncouche, Canada to study carbon cycling - S_140625_EF_MetaG | ecosystem: Environmental > Aquatic > Freshwater > Lake | place: Lake...
CCTGACCACTTAATAAGTATCATAAAACCCTCCAATACCTGTCTTTAGGGTTAGCTAACATAGACTTCAATAGGGCATCCACAGTGGGGAACCACTGAGTAACCCTCATACCTTCGTAAGTAATAATATCAAAGCTCATTTCTCTTGTGCCTTTCTTAGTAAGATACCAGCTTCACATTTAGGGCATTTATATTTACTTACGTTATGTCCATGTACGCAATAGTAATCAGTCATTTCTCTTGTGCCTTTCTTAGTATTGCTCTAGCAAAATCAACTTCATCTTTGCTTTCTTCCCATTCAGACATTATTTCCTCATCTGTTAGTGTCTTTGCTGGATGTTTGTAGAGTGGATTCCAAACCATATAGCCATCGTCTTCCCCTTTAACTAAAGAAAGCTGGTCATCGCCGCTTCTAATCCACGCTACTGGTTCATTGTTCATTTCTCACTAGCCTTTCTTAGTATTTCTACATCACCCATAAGGTCTTTAAAAAATTGATTCTCTGTCTTCAACGCTTCTATTTCAGCTAATGCCATTCCTTCTGAAATCTGCCAATTTCTATTCATGTGTTTGAGTTCGGCTATTTCAGCTTGTTGCTGGCTATTAGCTTCCATTAAAGACCGCTTCCATTCTGCTAAATCTTGAATTTCATAATCTTGCTGGCTACATTTTTTAACTAGCTTTAATACTTCATCACTAAGTTCCTTTAGCTGTGGCATTAGTTCATTTGCGTTCATTTAATAATCCCCGTAACCAATGCAATAGCAATCATAAACATGCTAATACCAAATAAAAGCATAGTTATGCCGAAACAGTACTCTACAAATTCGTTCATTCGCAATTCTTCCTTAATCGTTTGGTCTTGTCTTCGTTATCGCTGAAGTACTTACATTCTTTACCTTGCCTTGGACTATCTACAAAGTAAGACTGCCGATACTCACAAGCCCTAGCAGTAAAGCGATAACACCTCTCTCGCTTCTTACAAGTCTCGTCACAACACATTGTTATATCAGCCATTCTCTTGTGCCTTTCTTAGTATTTCTTGCAATTCTTTAACTGTAAGTTCAGAAACCAACTTTACTTTTGGCTTGCATTTATGTGACTTAACATCAAAAACATCAAGTGGATAATCACATTTTGCGCAACTTATTCTCATTGTCATTTTTCTTGTGCCTTTAATATCTCTTGCAATGTTTTAATGGCTTCCTGAATAAGATAATTTTCTTTGCTGGAGTGTGGGTTGCCATAGCGTTGATCTAATGCTTCAATTAAGTCTTTTAAATTCATTTGGATAGCCATTTCGTTAAGTAATATAAAAAGAAAAATACACATACTGCTGTTAAAAAAGTTACCTTTACTTCATCAAACAGAATCATGGCTAACTCCTTTGTTTGTAAGGCTGTAACCAAATATATAAAACAACGGCCCATTAGCCAGCTCAACTATACGGCGCTTACTTTCTACCTTATTAGCTCTGCGTTCCATAGAGTAGGTTATGGAATTCTTGTGGGTAAACATTTCCCCTTTTTTGCGTTTAGTTGCCATTGTGTTATCCTTTATGTGTTATTCGTACCTATTGTAAACCTAAATTTAATACCTATTGCATTGGTGATTACCCTTACATTTCCATATCCTCCATCTGTGAATTCTTACTGGTTGCAATCAGGTAAGCGAAGATATATTTCCAAGCGGGGCGTAGAGTTCAAGCGAGCGGTGCATGAGATATGTAATCAGTTGGATACATTTGGAGATCAGCCATTAGAAGTGTCAATCATTCTTTACCCAAGAGATAAAAGATTGTTGGACATTGACAACATTTGCAAAGCGATACTTGACTCCATGAACGGGATCTTGTATGACGACGACCAGCAAGTATGGAAACTAACTGTTGAGCGGGGCGAAAAGATAAAAGGTGGTGGATGCCAGGTAACAATCAAGCCATATATTTTTCCCAGTAAAAATTGATATTTACAAAAAACAGGGAAAAGTATGTATATGGTTAATACATTGAGCTTTATGTGGGCTTATGTGCAATATATTGCGTAAATTACAGACAGTAGGTTGTTTTTTACAGTTACAGGCTTTGCTTTGTTTTTACTGTGAAATTAACTTTGTTATTGCTTTATAACATGGTGAGTGTTAAAAGAAAAAAAGTGCGTTAAATATATGATTTGTATAGGTTATTTCTGCAAAAATAGGACATTGAATGAGCATTGTTTGTCCGAAATTTGTATGTTTATTTGTAACTTATAAGAATAAATTAAGCAGTTCATTTGCAGCCTACAAGTATCAACTGGTAATATTACCAATTTAGGGTAAACCCCAATACTGTACAAAAAGACAGTAAGTATAATAACCATGTAGTTTCCTTTGTGGTTGATGGGTTTAGGGTTGGCATCACGGAGCCAGCCCTTTTTTTTTAGCAATAAGTACATTCCCTAGTATGACAATCATTCAGTTGTGATAAACTAATTTCGTTGAATAAAACAACCTCACTCATCGGTGGGGTTTTTCTTTCAGCGGATCTAACTGGGCGGGGAAGGACACACCAGCGGTTAGATTACAAGCGCACTGGGGGTTAGTGGATGTAAAGCGCAAATATCGGTGGCGAAGCTAGTGCCGATTCTACGAACGACTGGCGAGTGCTGTGGCTCCAATTGGATACGGCTAAAGGACGCACAGGTAGGCTAAGTGCGTCCACCAAAAGGATACGAGCCGGACACTATGTGTAACACATAGCTAACTGTAACAATAGAGAAGAGTATGGACATACGAGAAGAAATAAGAAATCAAGTAGGGATTGTCCCAATATCAGTACAAAAGGGATCAATACAAAATGTCATCAGATGGAAGGAAAAAGCGGTCAAAGCAATTAGCGTTGCAAACAATCCTAAATCCACAGAGCATGAACTTAAAATGACATTATCAGAACTTACAAGGAACCAATGAAACTAACCAACATTATTTTGGATGACGCTTTACAAAACCGTGAGCGCATTGACCAGGAGGTAATTAATGAATATACCGAGGTACTCAGAGAAGGCGGTAAGCTACCAGCTATTACGGTATACCACGATGGATCTAGCTATTATTTGGCTGATGGATGGCACCGCTACCATGCGCATAAAGCAGCTGGGTTAGATGATATCGCCGTAGATGTAATTGAGGATACTTATCGTAACGCCTGGCTATACAGCCTTGGAGCCAATGAGGGACATGGCTTGCGTCGTTCTAACTTGGACAAATACAAAGCGGTTGATAAAGCATTTGACGATGTTGAATTAGAGAATGCAGCTGATCGAGAAATTGCTCGTATTTGTCGCGTATCCCATGTGTTCGTTGCAAATTACCGTCGTAAGTTGAATGGCGTTCCAGCCGTTGCAACACCGCGCCCAAAAGAAGTATTACCAGAACTATCAGAAATTAAGGAAGATGATTTAGATGAGAACCACCAGCTCCAAGAACTTGCTACCGAATTCCAAGCTCTTGCAGAAGAGAACGAAACCCTCAAGGCAAAGCTCGCAGTCGGCGCGATGGAAGGCACGGACGAAGAGAGGGAATCTGCTGGGTTGCTCCTTGAAAATCTTCAAATTACGGTTAAGGCTCAAGAAAGCGAGATCGTGCATTACAAAGCAAGAGTCAATTCATTAATGAACGAAAATAATGAACTTAAAAAACAAATTAAAACTTTAGATAAACAGATTTTTGCAATGAGAAAGCAATTAGGACAATAGCAATAAGGGGTTACACCTATATTTTTAATGCTTCACATACATTAATATTGTCGTAGGTTGTAACCCTTTTTCATTAACCCGAAGCTAGGCGGTATCCTAGTAGCAAGGAGTACGAATGTTAGACCAAAAAACAGCTTTACAGTTTTTTGAATACAGAGATGGAAAACTGTATTGCAAGACTAAAACCAGCCATAAATCAAATAAAGTTCAAATTGGTCAAGAGATTGGATCTCTTACAGGTAGTGAATACTTGCGTACAAAAGTTGCATACAAAGAATACTATGTGCATAAAATTGTTTTCTTGATGCACCATGGTTATACACCTCAGATTGTTGACCATATTGACGGGAATCGCACAAACAATCGCATTGAAAATTTAAGAGCGGTTAACCTATCACAAAATCAACACAATAGAGCTAAGTCGAAAAATAATAAGTCTGGATTTAAAAATGTATCCTGGTGTAAAAGAACAGGCAAATGGCAGGTTGTCATTGGGTTAAACAGTTTAAGTCTGCATTTTGGCAGGTTTCAAGATATTGAACTAGCCGATCTTGTCGCTCAAGAGGCAAGAGACAAATATCACAAAGAGTTTTCTAGGAAAATATCATGCTGATTCTTAGACCTCATCAAGAAGAGGTAGTGCAAAAGCTCCGCGAAGGATTTGCACAAGGACATACAAGGCAGTTGTTGTATGCTCCAACAGGCTTTGGTAAGACCGAAGTTGCTATGGCGATTATGAGTAAAGTCGCTGAGAAATTTAAAAAGACCGCTATGTTATTGGATCGAATCGTATTGGTAGATCAGACAAGTGTTCGCCTTAACAAGTACGGCATAGATCATGGGGTAATGCAGGCAGGGCATTGGAGAAATCGTCCTACTGAGCGCATTCAGATCTGCTCAGCCCAAACCCTAGAGAAGCGCAAGAACTTCCCAGACATTGATCTATTGATGATTGACGAGTGCCATATTGCCCGCAAGAAAACAGTAGAGTTCATTAAGAATAACCCACAGATTAAAGTCATTGGATTGACCGCCACGCCGTTTACAAAAGGGTTGGGTGATATCTATACCCATGTGGTCGGGGCATCTCCTACGGGCGATCTGATTGAGAATGGCTGGCTTGTACCTCTCAAGGTATTTATTGCAAAAGAAATTGATATGTCTGGCGCCAAGAAAATAGCCGGAGAGTGGGCAGCGAATGAAGTTTCTAAGCGTGGTATGCAATTGACTGGCGATATTGTTGGTGAATGGATTAAGAAAACCCATGAAGTATTTGGTGGCCCAAGAAAGACTATTGTGTTCTGTTCAGGCGTAGAGCATGGTCGTGATCTAGTCAAGCAGTTTGCTGATGCTGGTTATAACTTTGTGTCAATTTCTTATAAGGAAGATGACCAATACAAGAAAGACATGATTGAGTTATTTACTCAGACAGATACAGAGATCCACGGATTAATTGCTACCGACATCCTTACTCGTGGGTTTGATGTGACCGATGTAATGATTGGCGTATCCGCCCGTCCATTCTCCAAGTCTTTTAGCTCCCATGTTCAGCAATTGGGTAGGGTTATGCGCCCGCACCCAGGCAAAGAGTTTGGTATTTGGCTGGATCACTCAGGCAATTTTTTACGATTCAGGGAAGACTGGGATCATCTATACACCGAAGGAGTTAAGACTTTGGAGGAGGCTACTGGCGGGGATCGTGTACGCAAAGAGCCTACTGAAAAGGAAAAGTTACAGGCTAAGTGTCCCGAATGCAAGGAGCTTTGGATCTCAAAGACAAATATATGCCATTCCTGCGGACACACTCGGCAGAATCTAAATTTGATTTTATCACTTCCTGGTGAACTTGAGGAGCTAGAAGCTACAAATAAAAAGCTTCAGATAGCAAATGACCAGTTTTATGCTGAGCTAATATATTACGGGCGTATGAAGGGGTATCAGGATGGTTGGGCTAAGCATAAATACAAAGAGAAGTTTAAGGTATTTCCCCGTGGTCTTAAAGATGTCCAGCCTCAACCACCAACAACAGAGACCGTAAAGTGGGTTAAGAGCAGAATGATTGCATATTCAAAAGGTAAAGCTAAACAACAAGGAGCAATAACATAATGGAAAAGGTTTCATATAACGATTTTTCTATGACGCAACAAGAAGTAGCAGATGCGTTTGGTACAAGCAGGGCAAACTTAGGAAGCATAGAAGCTAGAGCAAAAGAAAAGTTTAAAAAAGCATTAGAGCAAAGAGGTATTAACATTAAAGATTTACTACAAGACTAACAAAGGAAAACAAATGAACTTCACCCAAGACTGGTTTGACCATAACATTCAGCATTTAATAAAAATTGTTGCTAACCTTCCTAGTAAAAAACGATTCTTAGAAATCGGTTGTTTTGAGGGTAGGTCTACCACATGGTTTTTACAAAACGCATTGGATGATGATGGATTGATCCATTGCGTAGATCTTTTTACCGTATATGAAGGTCAAGACGAATGTTTTATGAATAATATTGAAGAGGTAATTAAACCTACCCAGTCTTTATCATTCTTGCGCGGTACATCCTACCAAGGTTTAGCTCAATTGATTATGGAAAATAATCCATACGACTTCATCTATGTTGATGGCAGCCATACTGCTTACGATACATTGGCTGATGCTTGCATGGCTTGGGGTTTACTCAAGAGCGGTGGAGCTATGGTGTTTGACGATTACTTATGGAAACCTGAGCTAATTGATTATGACCGTCCTCAAATGGCTATTGATGCATTCTTAAATATCTATCGTAATCAGTTAGATGTAGTTCATCGTGGTTATCAGATTGGAGTGGTAAAAAAATGAATACAGAACAAGCGGTATTAGATGCATTTAAACGTGGTAAAGCGTTTGGTTTTGCTGAAGGCATGAAGTCTATGAGGTTAAAAGAATCGCAACCATATCCAACAGTAAAACAATACGCTGACGCATTAGCTGAAATAGAAGCGTTGAAACAAATACTGGCTTATGAAGGTATTGGAGTAAGTCAAGAATATCTAGATGAGTGCGTTGCAGAGTTAAGAAAGGCACAAGAGAAATGAGATACCTTTCGGTATGCTCTGGAGTAGAAGCAGCGAGCGTAGCCTGGCACGATCTAGGCTGGACGCCCGTAGCATTCTCAGAGATAGAGAAGTTCCCATCAGAAGTATTAGCGCATCATTACCCTACTGTCCCCAATATGGGCGACATGACTAAATATAAGGAGTGGAATCTTGACTCAGTTGGACTTTTGGTTGGAGGCACTCCCTGCCAATCCTTTAGCGTTGCCGGACTCCGTAAAGGACTTGAAGACCCAAGAGGGAATCTTGCCTTATGCTATATTGGATTACTTGACCGCTTTAGACCCAAGTGGTGCATATTTGAAAACGTGCCAGGCCTCCTCAGTTCAAACGGAGGACGGGATTTTGGTTCCTTCCTTGGGGCGTTGGCAGAATGCGGGTATGGGTTCGCGTATCGGGTGCTTGACGCTCAGTATTTCGGAGTTCCCCAGCGACGCAGGCGTGTCTTTGTTGTCGGATGTCTTGGAGACTGGGAATCTCCTGCCAAAGTTTTATTTGAGCGGGAAAGCTTGCGCAGGGATACTCCGCCGAGCAGAGAAACGGGGAAAGAAACTGCCGGCTTTGCTCCAAGCAGCTTTGGAAACTACGGTGAGGGAGTCGGGACATTGCGACGAGATGGAGGAGATCTCGGAGGAGGATCAGAAACCTTAGTCACTACCAATCGATTAGTGGCGTTCGGTGAATACTCTACTGATGGTACGGCTAGCACTCTGAAAGCCCGTGCCTACAAGGATCATACAGATCTCGTAGTTTACGAGACTCACCCAGCAGACTCCAGAGTTAAGCCAATGGGTGATGTATGCCAAACAGTGACCTCAAGATGGGGTACAGGTGGCGGTAACGTTCCATTGGTGGGTGCGTATTCAATCCGTGAAGATGCTAAGGCCAATAACTTTAGCGCTACTCCATTGGATGTAACGCCAGCCCTCCAAGCATTGCGCCCATCGGTTCAATCACATCATGCTCAGACTTTTGTAGCTCAGCATATGGCAGTTCGCCGCCTCACTCCAACAGAATGCGAGCGCTTGCAGGGTTTCCCTGATGGCTATACTGATATTCCTTGGCGTGGTAAGCCTGACTCTCCTGATGCCCCTAGGTACAAGGCTATGGGTAACTCAATGGCTGTCCCCGTAATGGCATGGATCGGTAAACGAATTCAGAAAGCTGAAGATGGACTTCTATAGATTTGCAGAGTCGCACGGACTTATAATTGATAATATCATTCAGGATCGTTGGGTTCGTGTGCCTACATCAGACAAGCCACATTCTCGTAACGGTGCATACATCTTTGATGGATCTACAGGAGCGGTACAAAACTGGGCGCTACATGAGAAGCCAGTATCTTGGCGCGATAAGAATCACAAGCATGACCCTCAAGTAGCTACTCGTAAAGCAAAAGTAGCCGTCGATCAGGAATCTCGGCAGAAGCAGGCAGCAGGAAAGGCGTCCTGGATCCTAAACCAATGTAAGAAGCAAGCTCATCCTTACATGGCTAAGAAGGGGTTTCCCAATGAAAAGGTCAATGTCTGGAATGAAATGATGGTCGTGCCTATGCGCATTGCCGGAAGTCTCGCTGGTCTTCAATTAATTTCAGTAGACGGCAAAAAGACTTTTTTAACTGGTCAAAAGAATAAGGGATCAGCAACGATCATAGATAACAAGGGCAAGATAATCTTATGTGAAGGAGTAGCTACTGCCATGTCCATTCGTAGAGCGCTGAAGTCTGTCCATCGTCGCTATACTATTGTGATCTGTTTCTCTGCTGGAAATATTGTAGAGATGGCTAAGCAATATTCTGACTGTGTAATCGTAGCTGACCATGACCCAGTAGGGATCAGAGTAGCTAAACAATCTAAGCGGGTTTATTGTGTCCCGCCTGATGATGGCGACGACTTTAACGACTATGAATTAAAGGTGGGAGCTAATGCAGCGGGGCAATATCTTATTGCAACCATTCCGTGGGGGAGTCCTGAGTAAACTCATTTTCCCGTACAAAGTCTGAGAGGGGATGATTAGCAATCATCTCTAGGACTGGGCCACTCAATGTATAGGATTGATTAGGTTTGCCAATGATTTCCACGACAACTTCAACTTTGCCGTGGATACCATCTTTTAAGTAAACAATAACTGCGTTCATTTGACCAATCTTAAAGCCTGACCCTCAATAAATATATGGGGGTAAGAGTTTATCAATATTTTTAGGTTATCTTCATCTGCCAACAATGCAGCCTGACCTAATGATACCGCAAACCCTCCTTTATCTTTCAGCCTCTCAATAACTTGGATAAGATAATCCCTGTCTTTAAGTATCCTCATAGCATACATAACGCAGCAAAAAAGAATAAAACCATAGCCAGGATAGCAACATCATCAATCATCGCTATCCTCCTCTGAACCATTAACCTCAAGTTCTAAATCCCAATCGTTCCAGTTCTGATTCTGCGCTTGCTCGATTGCAACCTCCTCCGCCTCCTCATAATCAGGTGCGCTTACAAATACCGTGACCGTTCCTCTCACCTCTATGGTTACTGCATAGTTTTTCATTCTCATATCTTCTCCGTCAATAAGTTTTTCAATGAATTGGTCGAATCCACATACCCAGATTTGCATAATGCGTCCCTCTGTTTAATTAAAGAAAGTTCTGCAAACATCTTGTTTTTCAGAATAACCTTAGCCTCTGCGCCTCCGGCAGCATCAAGCCTGACCCTCAAGTAGTCTATACAGTCCTGTAAATCCAATAAATGCTTTACTTCTTTTTTCATTCGTCCTCCCAGGTGCGTGATGTGTATTCATCAATGATCTTTCTTAGCGTCCAATTGTCGTAGCCGTCCTTATACATCAGACAATCCTCCAAATACTCGGTATCGCCATTTTGTAATGCTTGGATAATCGTTTGCTTATCATCCTCGATAAGTCTTGCAACCATGTCTTCTCTTAACATTTCACTGCTCCCTTGTGTAATAAATTTCGCCCTTGAATTCGCTCGGTACTAGATAACTATCATAGCCATATGTATCTAAGTAAACTTCAATATCTTCCTCATCCAACATCACCTTGCAACGGATCTCATGCACCAATGCTAATGGGTATGTATCGTTACCTATCAATAAATCACCGAATGTCATTCTTCCATACCAAACTTGCTTTTTCATAATGCCTCCTATAAGCCTGACCCTCAATTACGATCTAGGCAGTTAAATTAAATGTCAATTCTAATGCGTACTTAATGCCGATTTTTAAAGAAAAAAAAGAGCAAACCCCTGGATAGGGTTTACCCTAAGAAAAAGTCCTCCTCCTTTTCGTTCATGGTTTCGCCATCAATCCAAGTAAGCCCCCAACATGACTGATTATCTAAACAAACAATCAAAAATTTTCCCAACTTGTCTTTTATGACTTCATATCCTGAATGATGCCAATGTACTCGCCCGCCGTGTTCAATGGCTCGTTTGATTTCTTCTAATTTCATTGGGTCGCCTTTACTTGTTTAAGTTCGTTTTCTAGCTTGATAATCGCCCGCCTCGCCCTCTCTAATTGAGCGGGGTTGGTAGATGCGTTTAAAATGTGCCGTTGCCAATACAGGCTTTTTTCTAGCGTTTCGGGTGCGTTCATTGTTTCGCCCCCATAAGCTTTAGAATGTTGGCGACTTGCTCGCCGTTGATGTGTCCCCGTGCAAATGCGATCGCAAGGGCATAATTGATTTTTTGCTTGTCGGTCATGTTTATGCCTCCTCAAAATTGACGGGTTCGGAATTTACCTTATTAGCTTGGAAGGTATAGATTGAACTCCACAATTTAAGCTCGCCCCGTTTCCATTGTTCAATCTGCCCTCGTGTTGCAAAGGTACAATTCTCGTCTTCTAATAAGCTGATATCTACCCGCCCTATATCCCCGCACGAATTAAACTCCACGGCATTTATATCCGCCCCCGTAAAGTCTAAAAGGCTCTGAATAAGATCGTCCAAACTCTCAGAAGCGAAAACCTGATTATCGCTATACATTTGGCTAGTATTTGGCAAGCACCCCTCACCATAAAGATCTTCTTCGCTGAATCGTGTCCACCCGTTTACTTGATAGGTCATTATTCGCCCCTTTCGTTCTTGGCAATTGCCTCGTCTAGTTGCGCTTGTAATTCTGCTTTTATGTATGTCTTGATTGCGTTTTTTGTGTCATCGTCTGAGAAGTGAATGGAGGCATAACCCCCATCTGTAACTCCTAGGGCATTTTGTACTGTTAGGCATAGCGCGTTAAGTGCGTCTTCTGCTAAATCGTCTATTTCGTCTTCTGTGGTCTCTTGAACCCCTACAATCAAAATCTTATGGGCTAATTCCTCGCCCCAAATTCCAGCATCTTCGTTGCCATCATAAAAGCCGATCATAAAAGCCGATCCAGTCGCGCCTAGTTTGTGAGAACAATCGCAGTCGCTTAGCACCACCCAATTATTGCCCACCTCTTTACCCCAAGCGGTACAACCTCCGCCCGTGTATTGAATGGTAAAACCATAATATTCGGGGGATACCTCAAAACGCCCGCATTCGCTTAGCGTTGGATTAGTGATAGCGTGACCGTCATGGGTAAAGCTCATATCTTTTAAGTCTATCGCCTCAGCATTGGCGGGGATAGCCTCCCCGTCCCTGTATGCCGTGCCGAAAGTCATCGCCTCGGTCTTAATCTCATAATCTTTCCAAAATTCGGCTTTGGCTTTGTATTTCTCTGCGTGTATTGCTAAGCCATCAATTAGGGTCTGCTTAGCGGATCTCTCGTCTGTTCCTACTGCATTAAAAGAAAAATTACGACTTTCCAATGTTGCCAAATAGATTTTTTCCATGATTAGATTGCTCCTTGTGTGAGTTCGTCAAAATAGCTTTGTGGCTTGTTTACTGCTAAGTGAGTCCATTTATTAATATGGCGGGTGGTGGTGTTGCTCCATTTTTTATCGGTCTTGTAAAACTGCCCGTCAATCCAACAAGCAACGGGGGTCTTATAGCTAAATAGTACTTGTGTACCATTGCTTAGGGTGAGTTCGGTCATATTGCTTTGAATTGGTGATAATTTCATTTCGTGCCTCGTGTGTATAGGTAATGTTCATTTGCTAAAAAATCGTTTAACCATTTCAAAAGCTCCGCCCATGTATCAAAGTTTTCTCCCTCCAATTGGAATCCGTCTTCATCCATTAAAGAGATGGCAAAGCGTTTGTAAGTGCTTGGATCAATATCGGCAAAGTCGCTTAAATCCTGATTCTTGTAATCCATGAAGATCTGCCAATACTTCCCGCCCGCTAGCTCCATCATGAGGGATGGGCAAGCGTCGTTGTGCCATGAGCTATCGTGGAAGCCCTCTAGCGTTGGTAGTACATCGTCAAAACTGGGAAATTCTTCTAGGTAATTTTGCATTTAATTATCTCCTCTTCTGTGTCCATCTCTATGCGACTGTCCTCATAGTGCCACTCAGTAGATCCCTCGTAGTATTCTTTTGAGGCTAGATCCTCGGCTTGCTCCCAATCGTCCGCCTCCACATCTATGTAAGTGCGTTTGATTGTGGTCTCTGTAAGTGTGACTGTGTAATTTGCCATTTTTATTCCTCCTCAGTCGCTAAAACATACCCATCAGAATGCATTGGCAAGCCCATAGAACGATCAAGCATTGCATCAATACATGAGATTCCCAAATAGCAAACATTAGTAATCTCAATGCATGATTCGTTAAAAGTGCAATTGTTGTCCTCAGCGTGTTCGTGGATATATTGGTCTTCAATGTCTATTTCAATTGTAAATTTCATAATCGCCCGCTCCTTAAAAGTTAATAAAAACAATGGTTTCGTTAGTCGTGCCGATTACTAAGGTGTTATCGTTTAGATACTCTTCAGCGTCCTCTAAAGTAATGTGTTGATCCTCTTCGAATTCGTCCTCGTATCCATAGGAAGAGGCAAACTCTTCCGCAGTCATTTCGCAGATCTCGCAACATAAGCCGATTACATCAAGATCAGATTCCGATCCGTTGTCTCTGTCGTATTCCTCAATCCAATCAAATATTACCTCTAGGGCTTCATATGAGAATTGATCGCCTCTGCCCATGTTGTGGAATGCTTGGCGGAAGTCGTGTAAGTCTATGTTCTGTTTCATGTGTTCTATTCCTTTTAGGTTAGTAATCTATTGCATGGTTAATCTGCTATGTATTGCATTAAGAGAGACTCTAACACACTTTGATTTTGACCTGTCAAGCCCCTTTGATTTAGTCAAGTATTGCCTATATAGAATAAGGCTTAGCGGGTGATCGCTTACCTGGTTACGCATTAAAATGATAAAAGCCCGCTATCTTTGAGCGGTATTTAATCTCTCTTTTATATATGGGCTGAGAGTAGATCTAAGCGGGTGTAATCAGGTGGGATTGTGGGTGTCGTTGTCTTTACTTGATGGGGTTCTTCGCGTCTATTTCTCTCGTCTTAACTTTACAATCTAATCCGTTTAACTTTACAAAACTGAAGGCATTCGCGAGATGCTAGCCCGCTCAAATATTCCCCTTGGATCGGTTTGTATTCTTCCCTACTAGGAGATAACACAACCAATAGAGAGAGACATAGAGGCTTTCTTGTGTCCCTTTGTGCGTCCCAATTCTATTCGCGTCTCTCTAGCGTTGTCTTGGTACTGTGTTTTTATACAGTTATCGTGGTAATATTACCAAATACTCTTTTTATACCCATATATATGCCAAGCAAGCTCACTCGCAAACAGATTGCCGAAGGATTAGATCAACAACCTATTGATGTGCTATTACTAGGGCATAGATCTACCAACTTAACCAGTAAACAAAAGGCATTCGCCAAGAATGTCGCGCTAGGAGATACGGGAGCAGATGCTTACCGTAAAGCCTACAATACTAAGGCTAAGCCCAAGACGGTAGGCGATAACGCTAGCAAGCTAAGGAACGACACCCGAATAGCAACGGAGATAGCTACCATTCAGGAGGCTATTGAGTTCAATAAATCGCATTCTACTGCTCAACTAAGGGCGCTAGTAGTGTCTCAGCTAACTAAAGAGGCACTCAATGAAGACAATCCTCCTGCCTCACGACTGACGGCACTCAAGGCGCTTGGCACAGTTGCGGGTGTGGATGCATTCGTAGAGCGCAAGGAGATCAAGACAATACGAGATAGCGATACGGCTAGAGCGGATCTCATGGCGCAACTCAAGCAAGCCATTAGCGAGAACATGAGGACGATCAACGAAGACACAGACGATGCCGACGAGCTAATGAGAGAGATATCAGGCGCGCCGAGTGGTAATATTACCAGCGAATCCCAGCCGATTGAAATCATTGATAGCGCCGACCCACCTGGTGCCTACCCCCAAGATCTGATCGATGGTACGCCCAACTATATGCATAGTATTCCACACAATATCCCACCTAAAGTTAGCGATCGCCCACATAATTTCCGCAGCGAAGAGGGGGAGGGGGTACAAAAAAATCCAAGTGGTAATATTACCGGCAACACAGAAACCCCCCCGTCAACTGTTTGGATTGAAAAGGGGTAGGGGGGTATATATATGACATATGCAGAATTCTGGGCGGTATTTATTTTCTTTATCCTATTTTATTTGGTGATGTTTTGGCTATGAGTTATAAAGAATTACCATATATTTGTGGGGTGGTAGATAAGTTGTTGGAGTTGGCACACGATCCAGCGGGCTACCAGCCTTACTATAATTTCCAAGCTAAGTTAGTTCCATATGAGCTATTGCAGAGTGAAGAGATGTTTGAAAGATTAAAAGATAAGAACTGGCGGGCGGGGATTTTAAAGATGGATCCGTATACTTGTTATAATTGGCATACAGATGATGACCGCAAAGTGTCTATTAACTTACTTTTGGAACATGGACAAAGCCATACGGTGTTCGGGGCGGTGGATAATCCAAATTTTAAAATTGAAGAGTTGGTATATAAGCCACATACTTATTACTTATTGAATGTGACTAAACCACATATGGTTCTTAATCTGGATAAAGAGAGATATATTTTGAGTGTGGAGTTCTTATGACTGAGCGCCAAGCACAAGTCTATATGGTAATTGATTCCTGGTGGAAAAAGTTTGGATTTGCCCCGTCTATAGATAATATTATGTCCATGACTGGAGATAAGGGGCGCGGGAATGTTGCTAGGATAATGAATCAACTTTGCATTTTGGGAGTTTGCAAGAGGGTTCCAAGGAAGGCGAGAAGCATCCGACCAGTTAATTTGAGGGTAAGAGACATTGGATATTGAGTCAATCGTTAAAGGTTTACCAATAAACGAACAAGAATCTTTCTTTGAGATGGCGGACGAGTATATAAACTCTCTAAAGCGCGAAAAGGCTCAGACTGATTTTATGGCTTACGTCAAAGAGATGTGGCCTGGGTTCGTAGGTGGAGCGCACCATAAAGTAATGGCTAAGGCTTTTGAGAGGATCGCAAAGGGGGAACTCAAGCGACTCATTATCAATATGCCACCACGACACACAAAGTCGGAGTTTGGTTCCTATCTACTACCTTCTTGGTTCTTAGGACAATACCCTGGTAAAAAAATTATTCAAACATCCAACACCGCCGAACTTGCGGTGGGCTTTGGACGTAAGGTTCGTAACTTAGTAGATAGCGATGCATATGCCAAAATCTTCCCAAACGTCGCTCTCCGCTCGGATAGTAAAGCAGCTGGTCGATGGTCAACCAACGGTAACGGCGAGTATTTCGCTATTGGTGTTGGCGGTACTGTTACTGGTAAAGGCGCGGATTTGCTCATTATTGACGATCCTCACTCAGAACAAGAAGCAGCCTTAGCCTCTACAGATCCATCTGTATTTGATAAAGTGTATGAGTGGTACACATCTGGCCCACGTCAGCGTTTGCAACCAGGCGGTGCGATTGTTGTAATTATGACTCGCTGGAGTAAGCGAGACCTAACGGGAAAAATACTACAGTCGGCAGTGGAGCGAGACGGGGACGAATGGGAAGTTATCAACTTTCCAGCAATTTTGCCATCCGGCAAACCCCTATGGCCGCAGTTCTGGAGCCTAGAGGAACTTTCAGCTTTAAAAGAAGAACTGCCAGTATCCAAGTGGAATGCGCAGTATCAACAACAGCCTACGAGTGAAGAGGGCGCGCTAGTAAAGCGGGAGTGGTGGAAAATGTGGGATAAGGAAAGACCTCCCATGTGCGAATTTATTATCCAAGGATGGGATACTGCCTTTACTAAAAACGAGCGGAGCGACTATAGTGCTTGCACAACTTGGGGGGTATTCTATCTTAATGAAAATGAAGATGACCCCAATATTATTTTATTGGACGCCTATAAGGAAAGGCTAGAGTTTCCAGAATTAAAGCAACGGGCAATGAGCATGTACAAAGAATGGGAGCCTGATGCATTTATTGTGGAGGCAAAAGCTTCTGGAGCGCCATTAGTGTTTGAGTTGCGTAGAATGGGTATTCCTGTTTCGGAGTTTACACCGACCCGTGGTAATGATAAGATTACACGGGTTAACTCGGTAACAGATTTGTTTGCGTCTGGCAAGATCTGGGCGCCGCGCAAAAGATGGGCAGAAGAAGTAATTGAAGAAATGGCAGCATTTCCTAATTCGGATCACGATGACTTGGTGGACTCAAGTACAATGTGCCTTATCCGTTTTAGAAAAGGCGGGTTTTTACGCTTGCCAAGCGACGAACAAGATGATCCGATTGAATTTAGACGCAAAGTTGCGTATTACTAGGAAACACTATGGCAATAGATAAAAGTTTATATCAAGCCCCGCAGGGATTGGAGTCTTTAGGCGTGGGTGAGCCAGACATTGAAATTGAAATTGAGGATCCAGAATCAGTATCCATTGATGTGGATGGTTTGGAAATAACCTTAGAGCCAGAAGAAGAGACTGGCGATACTTTTGATGCCAACTTAGCAGAGTACCTTGGCGAAGGTGTATTAACAGAATTAGTTGGAAACTTAATCGGTGACTATGATTCAGATGTAGCTTCCCGCAAAGACTGGATTCAAACTTATGTAGATGGTTTGGAACTCTTGGGAATGAAAATTGAAGATCGTACAGAACCATGGCCCGGAGCCTGTGGTGTGTACCATCCATTACTTTCAGAAGCTGTAGTGAAGTTCCAATCAGAAACGATTATGGAAACCTTCCCAGCATCTGGCCCAGTAAAAACACAAATTATTGGCAAAGAAACGCAAGACAAGAAGGATGCGTCTGAGCGTGTGCAAGCCGACATGAATTTCAAATTAACAGACGAAATGGTTGAATACCGACCTGAACATGAGCGCATGCTTTGGGGCTTGGGTATTGCTGGTAATGCATTTAAAAAGGTGTACTACGATCCAGCATTGGAACGTCAAGTATCCATGTACATTCCAGCAGAAGATATTGTTGTTCCTTACGGCGCATCATCTATTGAATCGGCAGAACGTGTAACCCATGTAATGCGCAAAACTGAAAATGAAATGCGCCGTTTACAGGTTGCAGGATTTTACTGTGATGTTGATTTGGGTACTCCAAATAATACTTTAGATGAAGTTGAAAAGAAGATTGCTGAAAAGCTGGGCTTCCGCGCATCATCTGATGACCGTTACAAAGTATTGGAAATGCACGTTGACCTAGATTTAGAGGGATACGAGCATGAAGATAAAGATGGCGAGCCTACAGGAATTGCTTTGCCGTATGTAGTCACTATTGAACTAGGTAGTAATACCATTTTAGCGATCCGTCGCAATTGGGCAGAGGATGATAAAAATCACAAAAAGCGTCAACACTTTGTCCATTACGGCTATATCCCTGGCTTTGGTTTCTACTGCTTTGGTCTTATCCACTTGGTTGGGGCTTTTGCTAAATCAGGCACTTCCATCCTACGCCAATTGGTTGATGCAGGCTCATTATCGAATTTGCCTGGTGGCTTTAAGACCCGTGGCTTGCGAGTTAAGGGCGACGACACCCCGATAGCTCCTGGTGAATTCAGAGATGTAGACGTTCCATCTGGCACGATGAAAGATAACATCATGCCGTTGCCATACAAAGAGCCTTCACAAGTTCTGTATAGCTTACTCAACAACATTGTTGAAGAAGGCCGTCGTTTCGCTTCTGCTGGAGATCTTAAAGTTTCAGATATGTCTAGCCAGTCTCCAGTTGGGACAACACTAGCAATCTTGGAAAGAACTCTCAAAGTAATGTCTGCGGTACAAGCCCGTATCCATTACTCTATGAAACAAGAGTTCCGTTTGCTCAAGAAGATTATTGCTGACTATACTCCAGAAGAGTATTCATATGATCCATCTGAAGGCAATCGCCGCGCTAAAAAATCAGACTATGACTGCGTAGAGGTTATACCAGTTTCTGATCCTAACGCTGCTACAATGAGTCAAAAGGTTGTTCAATATCAAGCGGTTTTGCAGTTAGCGCAGTCTGCTCCACAGTTGTACAACTTACCATTGTTACACCGCCAAATGTTAGATGTATTGGGTATTAAGAATGCTTCAAAGCTGGTTCCATTACCAGACGATCAGCGTCCATCAGATCCAATTACAGAAAACATGCAGGCATTAAAAGGAAAACCGCTGAAGGCATTTATTTATCAAGATCATCAAGCGCATATTCAAGTGCATATGTCCGCTATGCAAGATCCTAAGATTGCCCAGATCATTGGTCAAAATCCAATGGCTCAACAAGTAATGGCTGCTATGCAAGCTCATATTGCTGAACACGTTGCTTACGAATATCGCAAACAAATGGAAGATATGATTGGTGTTCCAATTCCATATAGCGAAAGTGAAGATGATGATGAACAATTGCCAGAAGAAATTGAAATCCAAATTGCACGTTTAGCCGCGCCAGCCGCAGCCAAATTACTGCAAATGAATAAAGCTGAAATTGCACAACAACAAGCTCAGCAACAAGCACAAGATCCTTTAGTTCAATTGCAACAACAAGAGATGCAATTGAAGGCTAAGGAAGTTGACATCAAGGAACGTAAGCTAATTGCAGATTCTGCGGCTAAAGCTGACCAACTTGAGATTGAAAAATCCCGCATTGAAAGCCAGGAAAAAATTGCGGGAATGCAAGCAGCTATTAAATCCCAAAAAGACCAAGCAGACCGCCAGTCAAAAACTGAGATGGAAGCCGTTAAGTTGGGGATGGAAATGGCTAGATCAGATAAACCGACGAAAGGTAAATAATGATCGACAAAATGCTGAATCATCTATCACAAAAAATAGATGAGAAAGTTGGGCGACTACAAGAGGCGCTCGGTACTGGAGTGTGTAAAGATCACTCAGAGTACCAAAGGATGTGTGGTGAGATTCAGGGTCTGCTGACCGCACGTTTATTTATATCAGACCTTGACAAAAACCTGGAGAACTCTAATGAGTGAAGCTGGAATTCTTATCGCCACAAACCCCGATAAGCCAGAAATAGTAGGAAAATTTACATTTGCAGCATCAGCAGAAGACAAAGCAAAGCAATTGCCTAAACCATCAGGGTATCGCATTCTATGCGCTATTCCAGAAGTGGAAGAAGCCTACGAAAGCGGGCTGATTAAGGCGGATCAAACCATGAATTATGAAGAGAAGCTGGCAACAGTTCTGTTTGTAGTTGAAATGGGTGAAGATTGCTACAAAGATTCGACACGATTTCCAACAGGCGCCTGGTGCAAACAAGGTGACTTTGTAATTGTGCGTCCAAATGCTGGTACACGCCTGTTAATTCATGGTCGTGAATTCCGTATGATTAACGATGATTCCGTAGAGGCTGTAGTTCAAGATCCTCGTGGCATCAAACGTGCATAAAGGGGCTGAGAATGGCTGAAAATACACAAGATTTTGAAGAATTTGAATTTCCAGACGAAAAGGAAGCAAAAGCTGCCACTAAGGTAGAAGTTGAATCCGATTCAGAATTTAGTATTGAGATTGAAGACGACACTCCTGAAGCAGATCGTGGTAAAGAGCCTGCTCCAAAGGCGCTTGTTGACGCTCTTGAAAATGATGAACTGGAAAAGTATCAAGGCGAGACTAAAGAGCGTTTTAAACAGCTTAAAAAGGTTTGGCATGATGAGCGTAGGGCAAAAGAAGCTGCTTATCGCGAACAGCAAGAAGCATTACGCCTTGCTAAAAAGATGGTTGATGAGAATAAAGTCCTCAAGCAACGCCTTTCTAACGGTGAAACTGTATATGTTGATGCTGTAAAACAGGCTGCTGATCGTGAACTTGACATGGCTAAGGCTGAATACCGCGCTGCTTATGAGGCGGGCGACTCAGACAAGTTAATGGAAGCTCAAGACAGGATGCTTTCTGCTAGGTTAAAATCAGACAAAGCACAAAATTATCAACCTCAGTATCAAAATGCTTTACAAGAAGAAGAAGTTGATGTACAAATACAACAACCGCAAGTCAATGCGCCTGACTCCAAAGCCGTTTCGTGGCAAAAAAACAACGAATGGTTCGGACAAGACGAAGAAATGACGAGTCTAGCACTTGGCCTGCATGAGAAGTTGGTTCGCAATGGTGTACGAGCTGGATCTGATGATTACTATGACCGCATTAATCAAACGATGCGTAAAAGATTCCCAGAACAGTTTGAGCTTGAAGATGTTGAACAAGAGGAGAGACCACAAAAAGTATCTCCGAAGGCTAGTAATGTTGTAGCGCCTGTAGCACGGTCAACGAGTCCCAAAAAGATTCGACTAAGCAAGACGCAAGTAGTATTAGCTAAAAAACTTGGATTAACACCAGAGCAGTATGCCCGTGAACTAACTAAATTGGAGGCCCAAAATGGCTGAAGTAAGAGCAAGTCGTGAGTTAAAAACCCGTGCAGTATCAGAGCGTCCCCAACAGTGGATGCCTGCTGAACTGCTCCCCGAGCCTGACAAAGAGGCTGGGTTTGCTTATCGCTGGATTCGTGTCGCAACGATGAACCAGGCAGATCCCCGCAATCTCTCAGCAAAAATGAGAGAAGGTTGGGAGCCAGTTCGGATTGAGGAACAACCTAAATTTCAACTGCTAATTGATCCCAATAGTCGCTTTAAGGACAATATTGAGATCGGTGGATTATTACTTTGCAAGACTCCTGAAGAGTTTATAAGTCAGCGAAATGCGCATTTTGCTCGACAAACACAAGCACAGACGGATGCTGTAGATAATAATTTAATGCGTCAAAGCGACCCACGGATGCCACTCTTTTCAGAGCGGAAATCTACAAGTAGCTTTGGCAAAGGCAATAATTAACTTTAAACTTTTGGAGATTCAATAATGGCATATCCTACCGTTAGCGCTCCGTATGGTTTCAAGCCTGTAAATCGTTTGGACGGTCTGCCATATGCAGGCGCTGTACGTCCATTTAGCGTAGCTGGTACATCCAACTCCGCTATTTTCAACGGCGATTTAGTTCAGCTTGATACAAACGGACAAATCATTCCTTTAGCATCAGGTGGCACTTCAAACGCTACTTATGTTATTGGTGTATTCACTGGTTGTACTTACACTTCACCAGCAACAAATCAGAAATTATTTAGCCAGTTCTTGCCAGCAAGTACAGCGGCTGCTGATATTACTGCTTTCGTTGTTGATGATCCTGCTGCCGTATTCAAAGTTGCCGTAACACTCGCTAATAGCGTTGTGTCTACAGCTACTACAGCTTCTGTTGGATCAAATATGTCTGTTGTATTGGGCGCTGGCTCTACCACTAATGGTAATTCTCAGTTCTCAGTATTAGCAGGTTCCCAAGCTACTGATACCCTCTTGACTCGTGTGGTTGGCGTTGTAACTGAAACAGCTACAGGCGTTGATACATTCCAAGAATTGATCGTTAAGATCAATAACCATCAGTACAATAACCGCACTGGCGTATAAGGAGCATTAAATGGCTATTTCACGTTCACAACTACTGAAAGAGTTGCTCCCAGGATTGAATGCATTATTCGGTCTTGAGTACGCAACATATGGCGAACAACACAAAGAGATCTACGAAACTGAGACCTCTGAGCGTTCATTCGAAGAAGAAACAAAACTGTCAGGTTTCTCTGCTGCTCCTGTTAAATCCGAAGGCTCTGCCATCGCTTATGACAATGCACAAGAAGCATGGACAGCGCGTTACAACCACGAAACTATTGCCCTTGGCTTTAGCTTGACTGAAGAAGCAATCGAAGACAACCTCTACGATTC